>Ga0272440_1000877_pt1 | contig 25262 bp, 8 predicted proteins | sample SSMMMBAug17_FD_192440 | JGI IMG/M metagenome (GOLD analysis project Ga0272440, IMG submission 192440) | Marine sediment archaeal communities from Little Sippewissett salt marsh, Falmouth, MA, United States - SSM-MMB-Aug17 | ecosystem: Environmental > Aquatic > Marine > Wetlands > Sediment ...
ATGTGTACTTCTGCCCCTCACATTTCTCGGCGGTGTTGATGGTAAATTTATTCGTTTAATTCCAGTGACAGCTATTGTATGTCTCTCTCTTTCATATATTATTTCAGTCGTATTGGGCCCTCCATTATCCAGACCTGTTTTAAAAAACAATAAACCCCATACCAGTCGTATCGACCATCTTGCCAATACAGCAGGAAAAAAACTTGCTGACTGGTTAAATGACAATGTGGTTAAAACGCGTAAACGCGCTGTGATATGGGTTATTTTCGGGTGTTTGCTATTCTTTTTCAGTCTGATTGCAGCCGACAATATGCGCAACACATTATATCCAAAAGAAGATGGCCGTGGTCTTGGCGTTACGATTGAATTGACTCCTTCATCTGATCTTGACCATGCCGAGCAAGTAGCACAAAAGATAGGTGGTATTCTTCAGGATAAGCCCTATCTGCAATATGTATTAAAAGTTGTGGGGGAAAAGGATTCATATTCATTGGGTTCATTCCATGACATGCTTTCGCCAACGAACGCGCCAAATTATATTGGCTTTTCTTGCTTTTTTGTTCCGCGTAAAAATCGTGAATACCTTGCACATCAATATGTAGAACCCTTAAGAGCTGAAATTGAAGCAGTCTTAAAAGATGAGCCGGGTGCGCGTCTGATCATGAGTCCTCAAATTGGCGGGCCATCTTCAGAAGATCCATTACAGATTGATATCAAAGGGGATGATTGCCAGGTTTTAAAGGATATTTCTGTTCAGGTTCAGAAAATCTTAAAACAAATTCCAGGCATCGTCGATCTACGAGATAATATTGGTCCGCCACGAAGTGAGCTGATACTTCAACCATTGCCCGAAGCCTTAAATTTTTATGGCATCTCTCAGTATGAATTGGGGCAACAGATGATTACCTATATGGAAAACGAAAAAATCGGAAAGTTCCATCGAAAAGGGACACAGGATGACCTGGATATTCGCTTGGGAACATGGTGGTCCAGTCAGTCAGAAAAAATGGGAGGGCCAAAGGATTGGAAGGAATTGGAGCGAATTACGATTCTCAACGATGCCAACAAACCGGTTTCACTGTGGAATCTTGTTGAACCGAAAATGGATGAATCACAGCATGTTATCAAACATAAAGATGGGCAACGTTCGGTCACTGTACTGAGTAAACTTCATGGGATTTATGTCTCTGAAATCATTGAGCGGATGCGACCCATTATGGATAATCTTCAAAAGAATTGGCCATCTGGATATACTTATGTTTTTGCAGGTGAAGATGAAGTAGATGAAACATATAACAAAATGGGTAAAATGTTTATGCTGGCCATGCTATTGGTTTATATTATTTTGGCATTGTTATTTGACTCTTTGATTCAGCCAGTCATTATCTTATTTACAGTACTCTTTGCACTAATCGGCGTATTTACCGGGTTCTTTTGGGCGGATATTCCTTTTTCTTTTTCAGCAACGATTGGCGTTGTTGCTCTGGTAGGAATTGTGGTCAATGATTCCATTATTATTGTTGATACAATGAATGGTCATCGAAAATCCGGTTTAAGTGTCAGTTTGGCAGCACAATATGGTGCATCTGATCGCTTGAGGCCCATTGTCAGTACAACATTAACCAACCTGGCGGGGCTTCTGCCGCTGGCTTTGTCTGATCCAGGATGGGCCCCGCTATGCATGGCAATTATTTTTGGTGAGCTTGCAGCGACGTTCGGTGCAGTCATATTTATTCCAGCCTTGTATGTGGCGTTGGGATCAGATAAGAATTAGGCGGCATCCTTCATTAATAAAAACAATCTGTACGCCCTCTGTTCATCAAAAAAAATATTTTAGATATCAGCTGTTTTGTGGTATAATTGAGTAATGCTTAGCCATCCCCAATGGGGGCTGATAACTTATAAAAAACTATTTATTTAATAAAATTTAAGATTTAGTAATGATCATATCTAAACAAAAAGGAGAAAAATTATGTTTAATCCATTGAGTCTCAAATTTTTTAACAGTTTAACGATGGTTTGTTTCATTTTTGTGTTCACACTGAATGTTCAGGCAAATTGTAATTTAAAAGGTGACATTAATGATGATTGCCAAATTGATATAAAAGAAGCAATATATGCATTACAGATTGCATCGGGTTATATTCCAGCTCCTCAAAACACGATATCTGAGCATCTGTTCAATGTCTTGATAGCTAAGGGGCGTGACTATAACTATCCAGATACACAAAATGATGATAAATATGGATTTGGGATGGCACTCATAACGGATAATACTGTTCAATCTATATCAATTCTTTGTCCAGGTGGAAAGATTGTGGAAATCAACGATTATACACAATATAAAATAGGTAAACTCTGGATGCTTGAACGAGAGGCTGATAGTGCTGAAGGATTAAAACAATATGGTGATGGAGAATTTGTCATTAAGCTGCATTATTTTAGTGAATATACCGAAATAACACGGATTAACTTTTATGATATTGAAAACTCTAAACCTTTTTCGTTTTTTCAATCAGTTCCAAGTTTTCTCTCTCCAGAGCATGGAGATTTGTTAAGCCCAGATGAACCTGTTCTTTTTTACTGGGATAAAAGCAACATTGATGCAAATGTACAAAAAATAGAGATAGAATGTGAAAAGGGTAACGACGTACTTGAAAAAGTATACGATGTTTCAAAAAATCCTCCCTCTGATCCGTTTCATCTTTCAACAGGCCAGTGGAAATGTGACATAACATTTGGCTATTCCATTCAAGATAAAAATGAAGATAATGTAAATTTTGAAATACAGCTATATTCAGAATCTAATTATCTAATTAATATTGATAAAAAAAATTATCAATGGGTTGATTATGATAACTTTGATGATAATGACCTTGATTATTCAAAATGGGAACTTAATAATCAATCCACAAATAGTATTCCTCAAGAAATAAATGGTCAGCTTGAATTTAATACATTCTTTTCAGGAAATGGAAGTTCGTATCTTGATATAAAACAGAATGATTTATGGGGTATTCAGGCTGATATTTCATTGAATAGTAGCTTTCATGCGAATGCTGGTATTGTGATTCATGTAGAATTTGATGACCCTAATCTTGATGATGCCTATTTTTATATTCTAATTTTTTCAAATAATAGTAATTACTTTGCTGAACTTGGGGCATTAGTTAATGGAACTGATGATTTCCACTCATGGCAATTCAATCAGCAAGACTCAACTTCAAACATATTATATACGCCGTTTAACCTCGGTATTGTGTTTGAAAATGATAAAATGATATGTTTTCTCAATTATAATTATTTTGCCTCCAGTCATACAATTCCCAATCTTTCATCATCAATCAAATCTATAGGGGTTGGAACCTTGACAATCAAGGCAGATACTGTTGTCGGTACTATTGATAATGTAAAAATATTAAAATAGTTCTTTTGTATTGTGTACTGAAAAATAGCGAATATGGGATGTATCCAATTAATAGGGAAATAGGAAAATACAATGAAAAACAAAAGTATTGTTACACTCATTACCTTTATCGTTTTTGGCATATCAATCAGTCAAGCTGAAATCATCCTTGATGGTTCTTTAGGTGCTACAGACCCCATCCAAGGCCCTGATTACCAAATCCCCCACAATGTTGGTAAACAAGTGGGGGCCAATCTTTTTCACAGCTTTGGTACATTCAACATTAATACCCATGAAAGTGCAACATTTACAGGGCCGGACAGCATAGACAATATTATCAGCAGGGTAACAGGCGGTCAATTCTCATGGATTGATGGATTGATTCGTTCTGAAATATCAAACGCCAATTTTTACTTATTAAACCCAGCCGGTGTTGTTTTTGGGCCCAACTCATCCATTGATATTGATGGTTCATTTCATATCAGCACTGCGGATTATTTAACGTTTGGTGAAGATCATTATTATGTAGATCCATCACAAATCAGTTCGTTCAGTGCGCAGCAACCCGATGCATTTGGATTTTCTGGAGACAATCCATCAAAAATTTCTATTGAAGGATATCTGGGGGTTTCAGAAAATCAGGTTTTATCGGTTATTGGAGGAGAAATTGAAATTAAAAGTGGAGCTAAAATCAGTGCGCCTCATGGAAGGATTAATGTTGTTGGTGTTCAATCCAATGGTGAAATTAAACCAGTTGAGCAGGATGTTGAAATGACAGATTTTTCAATGGCAAATGTCAATCTATCTGAACAAGCATTAATAGATGTAAGTGGTGCTGGATCTGGCAATGTTTTTATCAGATGTGGGGATTTACTGCTTAACAACAGCGTAATTGCCGGAGTCACGCAAAAAGACATGGATGGTGGCCAGATTAATATCTTAGCAAATAATGTTTCTTTGTTAAATGGCGCGTATATTAAAACAAACACTGAAGGTAGTGGATATGGTGGAAGTCTTTACATTAATGCTAATGATACAATTCTTTTTTCAGGTGATGACCAAATAACTTATATTTTTTCTAATAGTTTGGAAAATGCAACCGGAAACGCCGGTAATATACATTTAAATGCAAATCGAATTCTATACCAAGATGGGGCATGTATCTATTCAGAATCAATGGGTAAAGGTAATGGAGGTAATATAAATATAAAAGCGTCCGGAGATATCCAATTTTCAGGTTCTTCAGAAATTGTTTTCTTTACTCGTTCCCCAAATATTGATGCGGGAGATGCTGGAAAACTAACTATTGAAGCAAACAATATTTCGTTTCTAGGTGGAGCACATATCGGTTCAGGTACTATGGGACCTGGTAAAGGTGGCGAAGTTAATATAAGGGCACACGAAACATTACTGTTTCATGGTGAAGACGCCAATGGACTTTGTAGTCGCATTATATCAGCCAGTATGTCAGAATTATCCGATGGTGAAACAGGTAGTATTAATATACACGCAAAAAATTTAGTTTTCAACAATGGGTCATACATACTTTCATCCACGGAATCATCTGGTCAATGTGGTGACATTCATCTTGTAGCTGATGAAGAACTTTTATTTTCTGGTATTGGATCTCATAAGTATGGAAGTAATATTGATATAAGTACTTCTTCCAGTAAACATGATGCAGGTAATGCTGCTAAACTAGATATTGAAGCCAATAATATTTTATTTATAGATGGCGCCTATATTACTTCTGAAACAAAAGGAAGTGGCAATAGTGGCGACATCAATTTAATGGCATATGAAACGATATTATTTTATGGTGAAGACAACAATGGGAATTGTAGTCACATTAATTCAAAAAGTGAATCAAAATTTACTGGTGATGCAGGTAATGCTCGTATTAACGCAAAGAATATTTTATTTAAGGATGGTTCGTTTATAAATTCATCCACGAACTCAGCAGGGCATGGTGGGGATGTCCACATTATTGCTACAGAAAAGATTGAATTTTCGGGCATTTCAACGGATCGAAGTGCTAGTTATATTTCAATGAATACGTTCTCATCAGGAGACGTTGGCGAACTAAAGCTTGAATCAAACAACATCTCTCTGTTAGATGGCGCATATATAAATTCATTAGCAAGATCTAAATCAATTGGAAATGCTGGCGATATTCATATTATAGCGAATAAATCAATTTTTTTCGAAGGTAAAGATGGAAATGGAAAGGGTTGTAGCGTTGGTTCAGGAAGTTTTTCAGGGTCAGCAGGAAAAGTTGGTAATATCTATATTGACGGAAAAAATATTTTAAGTAAGGATGGTACAAAAATATTCTCAAACACAGAAGGTTCAGGTCAAGGTGGAAAAATTGTTATATCATCTTCTAAAAACATTACTTTTTCGGGTGGTTTTATTAGTGCTACAACTAATTCAAAGAATGATACAGCAGGTAATGCTGGTAAAGTCAAACTTGAAGCCAATACGATTACTTTTTTAGATGGGGCTGTGATCGATTCATCAACTGGTGGATCTGGCAATGCGGGGCAAATTAGTATTAAAGCACTTGAAACAATGCGTTTTGACGGTGAAGATAGTAATGGACAACCAAGTGGTATTCGATTAAATAGCACATTAAACGCAACAGGCGACTGCGGTAAAATTAATATCAATTCAAAAAATATTTTTTTTAGTAATGGCTCTTATATATCTTCTTCAACCGTATCTTCTGGTCAGGGAGGTGAAATCAATATCATTGCTGAAGAAGATTTTAATTTTTCCGGCACAGCAACGAATAATGTTGGATGCCATATACTCTTAGGAACTTATTCAAAAAATAAGAATTCAGGAAATGCAGGTACACTTAATCTAAAAGCAAATAATCTATCTTTTTTAGATGGGGCTTTTATACATTTAAACACTGAAGGGGCTGGCCAGGGCGGTAATATAAGGATTATTGCAAATGAATCAATTATTTTTGATGGTAAGGATCCAAACAATAATCCAAGTAGAATCTTGTCAGCAAGTTCAATAGATGCAACAGGTAATTCTGGAAACGTTTCTATTAATGCTAAAAATATATTCTTCAAAAATGGATCTTACATAACTACTTCAACGTTCACTTCCGGTCAAGGCGGAGAAATTAATATATTTGCTACTGAAAAAGTAGAATTTTCTGCCAACACACCCAATCAATTGGGATGTTCTATTCATATGAATTCTTATTCAAAAGAAGATGATGGAGGTAATGCAGGAACGTTTAAGCTAGAAGCAAAAAATGTATCATTTATTTTTGGAGCTAATATAGGATCAAGCACAGATGGAGCAGGTGGTGGAGGGGAAATAACTATTAAGGCAGATGAAACAATTTTATTTGATGGTAGTTGTATTGAATCGTTTTCTGCATCAGAATCAAAAGGCAATGCCGGAAATGTAAATCTTGAAGCTGATAATATTTCCTTTGTAGCAGGAGCTTATATCGAAACATCAACATATGGGGAAGGAAACGGCGGAGAGATTCGTTTAATGGCTGATGATACCATTCTCTTTGACCATAAGAATAATGATGGATTTGGAGGTTATATCATAAATGCAACAGAATCAAATGGACATGCAGGTTCTGTCAACCTTAATGCAAAAAACATCTTTTTTAATAATGGTTCATCAATATTCTCAAGAACAGAATCTTCTGGAAAGGGAGGTGACATTTCCTTACACGCAAAAGAATCTATTGTATTTTCAGGACTAGGGCGTTTCGTCGACAAGCCTAGAGGTTATATTACAAGTGGATCAATTTCAGAGAAAGCGAATGCAGGTGATGCTGGTATTATCACATTAACTGCAAAAAATATTTCTTTTTTTGATGACGCATTGATTTCTTCAAACACTTCTAGTGATGCTTCAGCTGGAATGATATTCCTCAATGCTTCTGAAAGTATAGTTTTTTCTAGGAGCTACATTGACATTGATACGTTCTCACACCTTGATGATGCCGGAAATGCTGGAAAACTAAACATTAGCGCCAAAAATATTTCCTTTCTAGATGGCGCTTATATATCGACAACCACAGAAGGATGTGGACATGGAGGAGAGATTCGTTTGCAAGCAGAAGACAAAATTCTTTTTTCAGGTGAAGATAATAATTTTGTGTGTAGTAGAATTATATCAAACAGTCTTTCAGAAGCAACCGGAGATGCTGGTAATATTCATTTAAATGCAAAAACAATTTTTTTTCAAGATAGTGCGAGTATAGGATCAAGCACTTATAATTCAGGTAATGGAGGAGAAATAAATATAGTGGCTTCTGATGATATAAAATTCTTTGGTCTTTCCAGTAAGAACATTAGTAGTAAGGTTCATTGTATGTCTGTTTCAGAAAAAGAAAATGCAGGAAATGCTGGTCAAATAACGATTGAAGGCAAGAATATTTCTTTTTTAGATGGCGCTGCTATATTGGTAAGCACACTAGGATATGGGCATGGAGGTAAAGTGACATTGAATGCAGATGAAACAATTCTTTTTTACGGTGATGACAATAAAGATATGTTTTCAATTATTGATTCTGGTACGATATTTAAAGATCAGGGGGCAGGCAAAGCTGGAAATATCCTTATTAACGCTTTAAATTTTTCTTTAAATAGGGGGTACGTAAACTCAGGTTCGTCTGGCTCGGCTGATGCTGGATCTATTGAAATACACACAACCAATCTGAAATTACAAAATAATTCAGCCATTATATCTGCTACAACAGGAAAAGGTAATTCAGGTGATATTATTATTGAAGCGCTAGAAACAATTGAGTTATCAACCATTGGCTCAAATTTTGGTACAAATGAAATTTCAGTACAAAGCCTGGCAGATGAAGGAGTTTTTTCCGGTAATGGTGGCAACATATTTATTGAAGCTGGTAATTTACATTTGAGTCAGGGAAGTATAATAACTGCTGATACAGAAACTAGCAAAGATAGTTATTCTGGTAAAGCCGGATTTGTTTCTCTAAAAATCAAGGGGGAAACATCTATATCCGGCGTAAATCCATATGGTCCTACAGAATCTGATTTTGCATCCGGAATTTTCGCAAGATCATCTGGATATGGCAATAACTCAGGAAAAGCGGGCAACATCTCCCTTGTCACCGGATCATTATCCATTACTGATGGTGCCCAAATTGCGTGTACATCAAATAATGATGCAAACAGTGGCAGCATTGATATTTCAGTAGATAATGATATTTACATTGCAGGAGATTCTTCCACAATTGACTTACTCCCCCCTACAGAAGCGCCGATAGACTTTCAAGATGAAAACCCAGTTTATGTTTTTGAGGATTCAATCAGTGGTATTTATGCAAAATCCACCAGTACCAACCCTGAAAGCGGTGACTCCGGATATATTTCAATTCAAGCAAAAAATCTTCAACTTGTCGACAAGGCATCGATTTCATCGTCAACTTTAGGCGGTGGAGATGCAGGTACTATTCATCTTGATGTAAAAACACTTCACATGGATAAAGGGGCTTCAATTTTATCCACCAGTGATTCTGATGCCATAAATATCTTTGCTGTGGATACAATTGAAGAACGTAATGATTTAGAGGCAACAATTGGTGATATTTCACAGGTGAGTCAAAGTGGTAATGGAAAATCCACACAATACATTTATAATGGAACAGAGTGGATAGCACTCAAAAACCAGTACGCGCTTCACCAATATGATGCCCATTTATATCCCATTCAAGTAAACCAGTTAACTATATATACTGTTGACACCATCAGTGAACGAAACCTTTTACAGGTAAGTGCCGGCGATATGGCTGTGATCAATGCTGAGCTGCCTGATGATCAACAACACTTCATCTTTAATGGTTTTGAATGGATCCAACTTTCAAACGACTATTCCATATCTGATATTGTTGACTATGGTGAAATTGATATCCATTTCAAAGATATCATTTCAATAACGCATAACACTTCAGCAAATACCATTTCATATATTTTCAATGGTAGCCAGTGGACAGACTTGCCTGGTAATTATTCAATGTCAGATATTTCTATAGCAGCAGACATCAAAGGTGCATCAGGAGATGTTATTCGGTTAATTCATGACGATGCTTCATCAGACTATATTTTTCAAGATCAATCCTGGGAGTTTGATGCAGATGGTTATTCTGTTCAGGATATTATCATCGCAAAAGCCTTATCTCCGAAACCATCGGATATTGTCAAAATTACTGATAAAGCTGTGGAACAACATTCATTGCATATTCACAATGGTAATGACTGGATTGAATGGAATAAACCCGCGTATACCATCGATGATGTCGTTGGCGTAGGCTCACTGTCAATCGTTCCTGGAGATGTAGCAACGCTTATTCATTCAAACACAAATGAAACATTGCGTTACATTCGGGTGAATGATCAATGGATATTTGACAAAAAATCAGGCAATGCCGGTGGGATTGATATTCTTGCCAGTGAAAACGTTCTTATTAAAGGAAATTCCAGCTTTATCACTTCAGTTTTTGGCGGTGGCTCAGCCGGCCAAATCACTGTTCAGTCAGATACCATTGATATTCTCGATGGTGCAAGTATTTCATCGGCCAGCAAGGCTGATCATTTTGGCGGATCAACAGGCAATATTGACATTCAGTCAACTGACTATGTTCGCATATTAGATAACAGCAGGCTTTCAACTGAGGCAATCAATACTGTTAACATTGGAATCGAAAATGACAGCATGAAAGGAAAAATATCAGTCAACGCCAACCAAATGATTTATCTTGCTGACAGTAACATTACCACCAGTATTCGTGGTGGTTCTGGAGATGGCGGCGATATTGACATTGACCCGGAATTTGTTGTGTTAAACAACAGTAATATCATTGCCAATGCATATGAAGGGAATGGCGGAAATATTCATATTGTTGCGGATAACTTTATCCAATCCAGTGATAGTATCATAGAAGCCTCATCCGCATTGGGAATTGATGGCAGCATTGACATTGACTCACCTGATATTGATGTTGCCAGTGGACTGACCATATTACCGGCGGACTATATGGATATTTCCAAATGGTTACATACCCCCTGTTCATCAAAAAATATTTCAGATATCAGCAGTTTTGTGGTAAAATCGCGTGATGCTTTGCCAACCCCATTGGATGACCTCCGGGGTGATTCTGCTTTTTAATCATTCAAATTTTAACGAACTTATTAGAAAAGGAGTTGAGCGTATGCGATCATATTTTTTGCAATTCGTCAGATGTTCAGCCTGTTTGATAGCAATAAGTCTTTGTATTGGTTTCTCAAAGGCAAATGCTGAACCAACAGGCAATCCGGTAAACATCCCGTTCATGGATCAGTTACAACGCCCCGGTAATGACAGGCCCCCGCTGCCTGATTATGCACCTGACATTCCCCTTGATGATTTTAAATATCCGGACAGCCAGACACCTGATAAACCTGATTCAACACTGTATTCAACACATAAAATTTTTGTAAAAAAGTATCGGTTTAAAGGCAATCATGTGTTTTCAGATGAGACCCTTAGCCGCATTCTTGCGGAATATGTCAATCGAGACATGCAATTTGATGATTTATTGAATGTTCGTCAAGTATTAACACAGTTTTACATTGCCAATGGGTATATTAATTCGGGTGCTGTGCTTCCGGATCAGAAAATAAAAAATAATGAAGTCATGTTTCGTCTGGTTGAGGGCAAAGTGACAGGCGTTGAAATTGAAGGAAACCAGAGACTTCGCAACCGGTACATTCAAAACCGGTTTCTTCGAAACACAGGACCGGCTTTAAATATCAATGAACTCCAACAAAATTTTCAATCGTTGATTCAAAATCCATTAATCAAAAGGGTTAACGCTGAAATCATTCCAGGTATTCGTCTTGGCGATGCCACACTGAAAGCAACAGTGGTTGAAAATTCTCCCTATCGCCTGGGATTTCAGCTAGCCAATAATCGGTCCCCGGATGTGGGGGCGTATCGGGGGGAAATCTTTGGAGAACATCAAAATTTAACCGGTTGGGGAGACAGCCTGTCCATTCGATCCGGATGGATTGAGAAAGGTAATGATATCGCTGTTACCTACGATATCCCACTCACAGCACATGAAACACGTCTGACTTTTAATTACTCAAAGAGTGATTCAATGGTGGTTGAGGAACCTTTTGATAAAATTGATATTGAAAGCGAGTCGGATGTTTTTGGTCTGAAGTTATCACATCCTTTTTATCAAACCAATTATATGGAATTCACGCTGGGCATTGAAGGTGAAATTCGTTCAAGCACGACCTATTTGTTCAGTCGTCCTTTTACGTTTTCTTTAGGCCCGCAAAAAGGAGAAAGCAAAGTCACTGTGATCCGATTTCATCAAAACTGGATCTCACGCAGTGCAAATCAGGTGCTTGCCATTCGTTCAAGGCTAAGTGTTGGTATCGATGCTTTTGATGCAACAATCAATTCATTTGAACCTGATGGTCAGTTTGTGGCGTGGCTGGGACAATTTCAGCTGGCCAGACGCATTGAAGCACTCGGAGGTCAATGCATACTCCGAACAGATTGTCAATTTGCTGATCGGCCCCTGCTTTCTTTGGAAACTTTCTCTGTTGGTGGATCAAACAGTGTTCGCGGGTATCGTGAAAATCAACTGGTGCGTGATAATGGTGTGGTATCGTCAATCGAATACCGCCATCCGGTTTTTACCCTTGCAATTCCTAAAATCAGCAAGGCAGAAACAGATGGCCTGGTTCAACTGGCCATATTTTTTGATTGGGGATGGTCTGAAAATAAAAACCGCCCAACCAATGATTTTAGAACCCTTTCAAGCATTGGCGCAGGATTGTTATGGAATCCTTCACCCAAATTGAGTACACAGATCTATTGGGGCTATGGTTTTCGAAAGATCGATGAAAGCAAGCACGATCTTCAGGATTCTGGCATTCATTTTTTAATCAATTGTAATGTATGGTAAGCGAGGTGTTCATGTGTAAATTAAAAACAAATCCCCTTTTATTTTGTCAATTATATGTTGTTATCCATATTTTCTTGTTTGCTGTTTGCAAAGATGCAATAGCAACAGCGGATATCAATTTATTGATCCAGAATGGCCAGGAATACTTTGCTAACAGTGATTATGAAAATGCAATTATACAATGGGAAAGCGCACTTGATCAAAATCCCTCAATAGATGAAAGTGCCGCCTTCCTGTTTAAACTAACTGTTGCCTATCAAGCAATGGGATATCATGAAACCGCACTGAACAAGCTGTCAGCCTTTTTTTCGGATATTGAAGCAGCTGACAATCTTGTATTGAAAATAAAGTGCAGCAACAGAATGGCAGATATTTATTTATCGCTGGGTCATATTGAGGATGCAGTCAAACATGCGAAAACCGCACAGGCGGATGCCCAACAATTAACCAATAACAAAGCGGTTCAAGCTCCAATTCTGATCACAATCGGAAATATTCTGGTTGCAGATGAAAAATATAATGATGCACTGCTCTTCTATCAGGACAGCCTTGCCATCCTGATGGAAAAAGATGTATTCATTGATAAAAAGCACCGCATCATGGCCGGTATCTTGTTGAATATTGCACGTGTTCATGCTGAGCTTGAAGATGTTCATGAAGCCATACAATTCATTTTAAAAGCCAAAGAAGCGATTCTGAAAATGACCTTATGCGGTAAAAAAGCAGAAATGTTCATTTCTTTAGGCTTTCTGATCCAGTCTGTTCAACCTCATTTTTCATCAAATGACCCACTGGCACGACTGGCATTTTTTTGTTTTGAGCAGGCCCGAAGAATTGCAGGATATTTTCATATCAATCATTTGGAATCTTATGCATATGGTTGCTTGGGAACCTTATATGAAAATAATCAACAATTGGATCAGGCAATCACATACACTCAAAATGCGATATTTTATTCCCAGCAAGGACATCACCCTGAAATACAGTATCGATGGCTGTGGCAAATGGGACGAATTTATAGGGTCTTAAAAGATAACAAAAAGGCGAAACAGTATTACCAAAAAGCCATTCATGTGATGACACCCATTCGACATGAGTTGTTCAGCGGATATCGATTTCAAAAAGAAACCTTTGATCAATGGGTTCGTCCTGTTTATATGGGCCTTGCAGAACTCTATTTAAGTGATGCTGCATCAGAGCCTCACTCTGAACAACTGAAAAACAATGCCATAAGAAAAGCCATTGATATTGTTGAAACATTGAAAACAGCAGAACTTCAAAACTATTATGAAGACAGATGCCTCGTTGCAGCCAAAACCGAACAATCATTTATCAATTATCAGTTTGACAAAACCGCCATTGTTTACCCCATAGCCCTGCCACAAGAACTGATTATTATGTTGGGCCTTCCAGGAGGATATACATCCGTTTCAGTGCCTGTTGAAGGTGACACGCTCAAACAGGCTGCACGAAAACTTCGTCGGCAACTGGTGTCACGAACCAGTAAACGTTTTGTTTATCATGCGAGAAAACTGTATGACTGGTTAATACGTCCCATAGAATCTGTATTACAGAAAAATGACATCCAAACACTCATCGTTGCACCAGATGGTGCCCTTCGGTTAATCCCATTTTCTGCATTAATGGATGACAAAACATTTTTAATTGAAAAATACGCTTTGGGAACAATACCCGCATTTCAATTAACCAACTTTGATCAGACATCTTCGCCACAATCCGATATTTTATTATGTGGCCTGTCTGAATCTGTACAGGATTTTCCCCCATTACCCGGTGTTGCGGTGGAGCTTTCAAATATTCAAGAAATAATGGATGCCAGAGTTGTCCTGAAGGATCAAACCTATACCATTGCATCGGTAAAAAATGAACTGCAAACCAACCCCTATTCAATTATCCACCTGGCCACACATGGTATATTTGGTGGGACACCAGAAAATTCCTATTTATTGACATATCATCAAAAATTGACCATGAATATGTTGGAACAGTTGATTTTATCTCAAAAATTATTGAACCGAAAGGTTGATCTGTTAACACTCAGTGCCTGTCAGACCGCTATGGGAAATGAACGCGCAGCCTTGGGGCTTGCGGGTGTTGCTGTCAAAGCCGGGGTAAAAAGTGCAATCGCCACATTATGGTATGTTGACGATGAAGCCACATCAATGGTAATAACAGAATTTTATAAACAGCTGAGGCAACCAGGGATGCTTCGTGCCATGGCATTACAAAATGCACAAAAAACATTAATCAAAGAAAAAAAATTCTGGCACCCAATTTATTGGGCGCCTTTTTTGTTAATTGGAAACTGGATGTAACATGGTTTAAAATGATGGAATCGACCTGAGATCATCCATTGGCGTTGGCAGTGCATCCCGTGAACGAACCACAAAACTGCTGATATCTTCCATACTCTTTGATTCACATGGTGAATGTAAATATTTGCTGACATCCATATAATCCACAGGCAATACTGTAAGCCCACTGGTGACATCGATGTCTGGTGAGTCAATATCAATGATGCCATCAATACCTTTTTCAGATGATGCACTAATGGTGCTATCTACTGATTGAATGAAGTAATCCGCAACAATATCGATATTTCCGCCATCACCTTCATATGCATTGGCAATAATGTTGCTGTTGTTCAGAATCACAAATTCCGGATCAATAGAAATGTCGCCGCCATTTCCTGATCCACCCTGAATGCTGGTTGTGATATCACTATCTTCCAAATATACCAATTCATTGGCGCGAATAGAAATTTGTCCATTTGAGTCATCCTGATCAAATGATCTAACAGTGTTTATGGCTTGGGCTGAGATAAAGCTGTTGTTCATCAAACGGATGCCTTTTGCGGCATTTATTGAAATGGTTCCGGTTGCACCGCCATGTGCGATTGCATTACTGGCTGAAGAAACTAAGGCGTTGTTTGAAAGAAGGAAATCAGCCGTATTTATTTGGATATCACCTGCCTTGCCACCGCCATTGGCAGAAGTGCTGATAGAGGTGTTTGGGCCTTTTAATTTTACTAATTTACTGGCATTAATATCAATACTTCCTGCATTGCCAGCCCTGGTCTGGTTAAACCATGTGTTGCCGTCATAAACAAACTGGGAAGATTCTTTACGTGGAAAATATGATAAATTGGCTTGGTAACCTTCATCAACCGGGATATTATATTTATTGACCAGATCGTTCAAATTATAAAATTCATGATCATTTATAACCCATCTATCATCAATACCCACAGCTATCTGAATATTTCCATTTGATCTGTTGTACCTTTGAATAATGGTATAATCAGCCTCCGATTGTTGAAATAAATCAATAATGAATTCATTATAATGTAAAAAATTATCTGAAAGTTCATTCCATTTCTCTCCATCGTAAACGTAGTAATCTGTAGATTGAGTTGAATCCATAATATTAACCTGATACATATCACCTTTCAAAGGGTTAATCGTTGAAGCGGATATCTGTTCAGCGACTTTTGCATCGTTTGAAATCTGTTTCCATCTGGTATTATCAAACACGAAGGTCGTGATTTCACCAGTTTCTGACATATCAGGCAACACAATAATATCACCTTTATGGAATCTAAGATCTGTTTTTGTTGCAAACTCTTTTATCGTGAAACTGTTATCTAATTTATACCAGTGATTACCATTAAAGACATATTTGGAATGATCTTCAAGTGACTGGTTGGTTAAAATCAAAACATCACCAACTTTAGCATTAATCGAATCTGATTCATTAAGTGAATCAAGAGTGAATAACTCGCTATGATAGATACTCACTTCATATTCGTTTGTTTCATAAACATTAAATTGAATGGCTTGCTCTTGAATGCTGATCCAATCAGTTCCATTGTATACATATCTGGAGTATTGATCATTTTCATCATGCTCAACAATGGCAATATCTCCAGACATCGCATCAACAACTGCATCTCTTTCAGCAATATCCCTTACACCATAGTAATTAATTCGTTCTGTTTTACTTGAAGATACAATTGTTGTATCAGCGTCCATAAGCAATTGATTGGTTTCGATTTGTATGTTTCCAGCCAAAGCACCACCTCTTGTTGAAGTGTTGATTTCTGCATGATCTTTCAACTGAATATTGGGTGCATTAATTACAACCTTTCCTTCACCGCCACCATCTAATTCATACAAAGACTCAACATATATTCCAGTGTTTATTTCAGGGGTTACATAATTATCAACAGATGCCTGGAAAGATTGTTGGCTTTCAGCAGGGGCAAATAATGATATGTTGGATGATTTTCCCTCAAGAATGAATTTTTCGGCAATATTGATCGTTATGTGCCCGCCGCTAACTTTTCCATCAACGTTTCCGGAAATGACCGCGCCATTAATTATCGACAAAGAGCCTGAATTCAAAATAAGGCTGCCAGCATCATCAGTTAAACCATTGTTTGCAATGGATTTTACGAAAATGCCAGAACTGAAGCCATGTTTATTTTCTCCATATGGATTGACACCAGACAGGGTTGTTTCACCAGAGACATCTATTTCAATATTTCCTCCTTTACCGGAAAACCCATCCTTGCTTGAACTTGTGTTTGCTTGAATGGTTGCTCCATTTTCCAAAAACAAATTACTGGCTTCTATCTCAATGCTTCCAGAGTTACCAGTAGTCAGTCCATAATCTGAATAAGTTCCAACCTTGATTGTGCTTGCCTCTCCTTCTTTACTTGCCCCGGATAAATGAATTGTCCCAGTCGCGTGTATTGAAATATTCCCCGCATTTGACTGACCTTGAGTGGAAGCGTCAATATATGCATTTTCATTTAATGTAATATTTTTGGTAAAAATTTCAATACTTCCTCCATTTCCGCTTGGAGCTTTATATTCATTGTCTGAAATTTTTTGTATTAGGCATGAAGCCATTATTCGACTGCCAGTATTATCTTCATTTTGACCTGAAAGCAATATCAGATCCTCCGCATTAATAGTAATTGATCCGCCATACCCATCTCCAAGAGTACTTGAACTGATGTATGCCCCATCTAATAGCGTTATGTTTTTAGCCTCAACAAGAATATCTCCTGCATGTCCAGCGTTTGATGAAATTGATCGTGTATTTGTCTGAACATAGCTTCTTCCCAGCAATGTAAAATTATGAAAAGCTTTGATGTTTATATTTCCACCATGCCCACTTGAATATGCATCTACATCAATATTGGAACCCTCTCGGAATTCAATATTGTTGGCTTCAATCCAAATATTTCCTCCATCACCTGTTGCTTTTTTTAGAGACTTAGCAAATAAATTACTTGAGGTACCATTACTATTTTTACCTGAAAAAAAAATTTTTTCAGAGGCATTAAGATAAAGCTCCCCCCCTTTGCCCGCTCCTTTTGTTGATACCCATATATAAGCACCTAGCTCAAAACTTATATTCTTTGCCATTAACTCAACAACTCCAGCATCGCCTGAAGATCCTTCATTACAGAAAGAATAAATACGACTTGAATTTACACTATCTTCTCCCTTATCTTCTCCCTTAAAAAGAATATTTTCTGATGCATTGAGCTGGATCTCTCCAATTTTTCCAGTGCCTTCTGTTGTGCCTGCGATATATGAACCATCAATGAATTTAATATTGTTAGAGTTTATATTCAGCGAGCTGCCTTTTCCTGGTTTTTCACTTGTTGATTGATTCATCAAGTGAAATCTTGAAGCACCTGAAAAAATAATATCTTCTTCAACTTTTATTTGGATATTACTTCCACTTCCCTGTCCACTCACATCTGACTGAATTAGAGCACCATTGTCAAATAGTATTTGTTTTGCTTGTATAATCAGGTGCCCTGAATTACCAATGTTTTCAGTATCTACTTTAATATATGAAAAATCTTCGCTTAATCCAGAGCCATCGAATATTACATTTTCAGATACTTTAATGTTGATATCTCCAGCATCTCCTGTATTAAGTGAAGCGGATACAAGATGTGATCCATTTGAAACATTTAGGTTATTGGCAACAATATTTATATCGCCTCCTTTACCTCTACCTCTGGTTGCTGTGTCGATATGAGCATCATTGTTGAACAGAATATTAGTTGCCTGCAAATTAACTTCACCTGCGCTTCCTGTTGAATTTTCCACGCAAGCTGAATATATTCGACTTGATCTAATTACATAATTATTGCGTCCATCAAACAAAATGTCATCTGATGCCATTAAATTTATATTTCCACCATCTCCATCTCCATAGATTAAACCTCTTATGCTGCTGCCATCGTAAAAAGAAATATTTTCTGCATTTAACTTAATCAAGTTACCATCTCCAGCACCATAAATATTTGATTGAATAAATGTATCATTCTCAAATGATATATTTTTAGCTTGTATGTAAAGACCGCCAGCATTACCATTTCCTTTACTGTCAATTGAAATGAAAGCATTACGCTGAGAATTTTTTCCTTTAAATAATACTGTCTCTGAAGCAATAATATTTAAATTTCCACCATCACCATTACCTTTTGTATCAGATTGTAAAACGGATCCATTTAAAAACTTAACATTTTGAGCCCCAATATTTAATGTACCGACATCCCCATCTGAATTTTCAAGACAATCCATCTGGATGTAACTTGTTGAATTTTCTCCACTAAATAAAACATCCTTGCCAGCATGAATTGCAACATCGCCACCATCACCAGTGCTATTAGTATTCGCTTGCAAATATGCCTCATTAATAAAGATTACATTTCCAATTGTCTGAATAGATATTTCAGCCCCTTTTCCATCCCCTTTAGAATCCGCAATAATTCTTGATTGATCAAAATTCAGATTCGCAACCTGAATATCAACACCTTTACCATCATAAAAAAATGTTGTTGCATCAATGGTGCTTTGTTGAACGTTGACATCAGCACCTCGAATAAACAACCTGCCTGCCTGATTGCCGCTGATATCAATTGCAGCATTGGTAATTGATATATCCGCAAGCTGTTCAGAGGTTATTTCCGGCCCATTGTCTAGCAATTTGACATTTCCAGCTGATCGAATACCAATCAGGTTAATGGTACCGCGATTTGCATTCAATCTTGAGCCTGACTTTATTTCAATTACCCCACCAACAGCCGAAAGGATTTGATTATCAGACACATTCAATTCACCCTCAATGGAGATACCGGATGGGTTATCATTGCTAAAGCCAAAAGATGATGGCGGTTCAGAAGAAAAGCTGCTTTGATGGTTTGAATTTGTGTAAAAGGTCAATCCATCATTGAATGTTAAATGATCAGCAGTGGATATATGAAATGAACCATCAATATCAATGGATGCATTTGGCCCCATGGTAATGCCTGAAGGATTAATCAGATAAAAATTGGCATTTGATATTTCTGAACGAATCAAACCATCAATCCATGATGATTCTCCGCCAGTGACACGACTGATTATATTTTCAATAGAATCAGGGCCGGTAAACATGGCACTCTCATTGGTATTGATATTGAATTTTTCAAAACTGTGAAATAGATTGGAACCACTCATTTTTCCCATATCATGAGTGACCTGGTAATTTGGGCCTTGTAGCGTTTTTGACTCACCCAGGGTCCCGTCCAAAAAAACTTCTCCATATATGATAAATGGACAATTGATGCATAGGAAAACAATTGTTAAAATTCGTATGATCATGATATACTCCTTTCATTTTTAGGGTACAGGTCAATCTTGTCCTGCATTCATTATCAAAATTTGTCCTGTTTGTTAATTGCATAATTCTTTTTGAATCATCAGCCATATTAAAAACAAACAACTGAATTGTCAAATAAAATTACACTATGGAAATGTTTCAATTGACAGCCTTATAATATTTCTGTATTGTGTCAAGCATTTTTAAATGTGGCGTTTGTTTTTCGAGCATCAGTTTATTGGAGGAAACATGAACCCTTTTATTATACATTTTTCGCTTGTAATCATTCTTTTATTCATTCCGATTCCGGCAAAATCCATTGATCACAATGCAGCATTATTTAAGAATGATCCTGTTTACGTATCAAAGCAAAAAAATCAAACTGTTCGCAGGCGCGAATATGGTAATGTTGATGGCTCTAATCGTGGGTTTCCAAGAGGAGCGGGCAGTGGAAGTTTGACTGGTGGTTTTACAAGAGGATTTCCCCGCGGAAAAAATCAGGGATTTATTGATACCCCTCAAACATTACCAGATCGAATGGCACCCCTTGCGCCGCAAACCACTGGGTATACCAGTAACCCTCAGCCCAGGTTTTATTATTATATTTCAGGTCCCTGGAAGGGAAAATTGGAATTCATGCTGAATGATCCAGATGAAATAGAACCTGTTGTTTCGGTAAATATTGATGGCCCACAATCAAAAGGCATTTTTTGCGTGGACTTAAAAAATTACAATTATTTTCTAAAACCTGGAAAAGAATATGAATGGTTTATCGCTATTGTTTTAAACCAAAAAGATCGGTCTGGCGATATTTTTATCAGCGCCACCATTCAATACCAAAAATCCGATACTGTTTTGAATAAACGATTAGGAACCGCATCAATAACTACTCATCAATACGCCTTTTCTGAAAATGGGTATTGGTATGACAGTATCAGTCACCTTTCTTATTTAATAAAATCATATCCCAAAGAAACCATTTATCCGAAACAAAGATCGTCTTTGCTTCGTCAGGTCAAATTATTTCAGGCAGCAAGCTGTATGGAATAAATTTATGAAGTTGAAATTATACACGACGAACTATGAAATTATCCTTTTATTTTATTATTCATACACTTTTTTTGACATTCCTGGTTCCTGTTCATTCACAGGATCAGGAATGCAGTAGGCAGGCATGCTTAAGAATTCCTGTTGAAGGTCGTATTAATACCATTGACCCAGGACTCACATTGGATACAACGTCCATAGAACTTACCGAACAATTATTTCTTGGGTTAACCGCCTTTGCGTATCAAAATAACACCTGCACCATCGTTCCGGAGTTGGCCCTGAGATGGGAAACATTTAAAGATGGCCGGGGTTATCGGTTTTATATGCGCAAAGATGTTTTCTGGACGCGCAACAGCACAGGCGAGCGTATTCGACCCGTCACTGCTCACGATATTGTCTGGGCCTTACAACGCAATATTTCACCAAAACTAAAAGCCCCTTATGCCTCTTTATTGTTTATTCTCAAAAATGCAAAAGAAATTCATTCTGGTCAAGTGAAAGATATCTCATTGTTAGGCGTTCAGGCAATTGATGATCATACGATTGAAATGGAACTGACCCACCCGGCATCATACTTTCCAGCCATTGCCGGAAACTGGATCTTTCGTCCTTTGCCCAGAGAAAGCATAGAGTCCCATTCTTCACACTGGACAGAACCAGAAAATATTATCACAAATGGCCCATACATGATCAAATCCTGGAAAAAAAGAAAACAGATATACCTGGAACGTAATCCGCATTATTATCAATTTTCACAGATAAGTATTCCTTCTGTCATCTACCGAATTGTCCCGCAAAGTTTTACTGGCCTGGATATGTACAGAAAAAATAAATTGGATATTATTGGCGGCGATTATACGCGATTGTCTCCATCAGAACTAAGCTATATTAAATCAAGCCCTGAATTGATAAAAGAACATGAAAAAGGGAAACGCTTTTCAGTTTACTGTATGCAATTCAATGTGAAACGTCATCCAGTAGATAATTCTTTGGTCAGAGAGGCTATATCCAGGGCCATTAATCGTAAGTTATTAGTGAATATTATTACAGGTGGTGGAGAAAAGCCGGCGTATACATTTACGCCGCCAGTCTTTTTAGGCATGAACGATTATTCTTCTGAACAAGGCATTCGCTTCTCCCCCAAAAAAGCACAGGCGCTTTTAAAAGATGCGGGATATCCGGATGGAAAAGGCTTTCCAGAATTGTTTCTTATGCATGATATCTCTGATACCCATACGATTATCGCACAATCTGTCAAAACTTTTTTAGAGCATTATCTGAATATAAAAATTACGTTAATCCCAAAAGAATGGAATGATTATATTACTACCATCAGCCTGTCAGATAAGCGTAAGATGCCCCATATGTATCGTTTTGGATGGATTTGTGATTATTTTGACCCCAATAGCTTTCTTCACGATGCTTTTTATTATTCGCAAAATTTAAGCAGCTGGCAGGATAAGACTTATGATCATCTCGTGAAGAAGGCCGGGGAGACACAAAATGAACAAGAACGACTCCTTTTATACCAAAAAGCTGAATCCATTCTGACCAAGCAGCAGGCAGTTATTGTGCCGCTTTTTTATGAAACAGCGAATTATCTGGTTAAACCATGGCTCAAAAAATGGTATCCAACCCCCATTGGCGGCCAACAAATTCAGGAGTGGTCTTTTTGATGAAAGCAATCATTCAAAATTGTTCAAGACGACAGTATTGGGGCATTATCCTGATTGTTTTCCTGCTATTATCGATTTGGATTTGTCGTAACAGGCCCGATACAACTGCCATTGTTGCTGTCATTGGGTCTGGTGATACAAATCATCCTTTTTCTGTGGATGCTGCTATGAAAAGCGCTCAGATATGCCTTGAAAACTTACAAAAAGAACTGCCCGATGATATCCGGATCACAATCAAAGCCTTTGAATTAGGAAAAACAGCTTTAGAAGCCAAAGCTGTTTTTCAAAAAATAGCATCTCTTGACAATACAATGTGTGTAATTGGTCACTGCCCCAAAACGTATTCAGGTATTGCAAATACTTTTTTCAATGCCAAAAAAATTCCAGTGATCACAACAATGCCCAATGAGAAGCCAACAGGCAATGATTATTTATTCAGTTTAATGCCAGAAGATTCCTTTCAGGGAAAATTTATTGCGAATTATCTGGACACTGTACTGAAATGTAAACAATTAATTGTCATTCACGATGATTCAGGAAAAGAATTATTGTCAGGTATCCTTGAAGCATCACGCACACTTCTAATGACCATTGAGACAAAACAGCTGGATGAGCAGAATATTGAAAAATCGATTGATAATATTGTTGATGCGCTGATTCGTAACAATAAAACTCCGGATAAAACACAAACAATGGTTTTTGCTGCAACAAGATTTTCTACAGCCCTGGCATTAATCACATCATTAAAATACCCGGGGATTGATATTCCCATTATCGCTCCTTCACATTTAGCGACCCATATCTTTATAGAAACATTAAAAAGGAATTCCCATCAGGAGTCTGCATTGCCCGGGTATCATTCTAATGGGTTATATACGATTTCACCATTTATGATGGACATGGCCAGTGAAAAAGGGCAATCCTTTTGCAAAAGTTATATCAAACAATTTAATACAAAACCATCCTGGATTGAGGCGATATACTATGATGCCGCCTTTCTGGCAATACGTGGCATTCAAAATAATATAAAACCTGGTAATAGAAAGATCTATGAAGAAAGACAAAACATTCAAACTTTTTTATCTCAGCAGATCAACCAATCAATAGCGGTGTCCGGTATTACTGGTGAGCTGTATTTTGATAAAAACAAAAATGCAATCAAATCAATTTTTGTGGGAACTTATGAAAATCAACATCTCATATCTGCTGAAACACAATATCAATTGATGCAGCTAATTCCTCAAAAAAATCGCATCCTGAAAAAAATACTGGATGGCCATTTAATAGCCATTGATCAAACATTATTAAAAAAGACAAAGGTTGTCTATACGGGTGTTGATATTATAGATATTTATGATTTAAATATGTCAGATCAAAGTTATGTGGTTGATTTTTATCTATGGTTCAGATGTAAAGAAGATTTTGTTTCTGCCATTAACATTGAATTTGTTAATGCGGTTGATCCCATAGAGATTCATTCTGATCAGATAAAAGCAGAAAAAGGAAGCATTTCCAAAGTGCTTGATAAAAAAATCGATAACATGGTTACGCGATCTTACCGGGTAAAAGCGCGTTTTCAAAACCATTTTAACTTTCAGGCTTATCCATTTGACAAGCAAACCCTATCCATTTCTTTTCGTCATCAATTGCTGACAAGAGATGATATTGTTTTTGTTGCTGATGCGCTTGGCATTGCGAAAAAATCTGAAAATTTAACCCAGCACACGTATAAAGCATTATCTACATGGATCATCCAAAACGTATTGTATTACCAGAGCGCGTCATCAAGTCTGTCTACGCTGGGCGATCCGGACCGATTTAGTAAACAACAACGAATTCAGTACTCTCACTTTAATGTTGATATTCATATTAAGCGCAAAGTGTTCAATTTTTGGATAAAAAATGTTTTTTTGATTGTTATACTTGTCCTGGTCTCCTATCTTGCCTATTTTATTCCACCCGACCAATTCAGCATTCGAGTTTCACTCGGTATGAGCACAATGTTAACAGCTGCATTTTCCCATATCCGGTTATCGGCCAGTTTTCCGGTAGGGTATTTATTGGCCATTGAATACACGTATTTTAGTGTTTATGCCATTGCTGGAATGGGTTTACTCATTTCGGTTCTCATCTTTTCATATCACAAAGAAACAGAAAAAGAATCCATTGAAGAGCTTAAAAAGGAACAATTATTAAAACGTTTGCGGCTGATTAACCTGTCTGGAAAAATATTGCATCCTGCGATATGCATCATTTTGTTATTATTTCATATAGTATTGTTTGTTAAAGTACAATAAGGCTTTTTTTCTGATAATTAGTGTTGACATCAGATAATAAAATTACTCAATTGAAATGTTTCAATGGGTGCAGTCACTTTAGGACGACGCAAATTTGTTGATAATCAAGCAATGAGAAAAAATAATATTTCTTCTTTTGATGAAATATTGATAGATAACTT
>Ga0272440_1000878_pt1 | contig 25253 bp, 18 predicted proteins | sample SSMMMBAug17_FD_192440 | JGI IMG/M metagenome (GOLD analysis project Ga0272440, IMG submission 192440) | Marine sediment archaeal communities from Little Sippewissett salt marsh, Falmouth, MA, United States - SSM-MMB-Aug17 | ecosystem: Environmental > Aquatic > Marine > Wetlands > Sediment ...
TGGATTTTCAAACCTTTGATCTGGTTGAAGCATACACAGATATTATTCAGATTGGCACCCGAAATATGCAAAATTTCAGTTTATTGCGACGCGCCGGTCAATCCAAAAAGCCAGTTTTTCTGAAACGCGGCATGGCGGCAACAATCGATGAATGGCTGATGGCGGCTGAATATATTTTGGAAGGTGGTAATACGCAGGTTATTTTATGTGAACGCGGTGTGCGAACATTTGTCAATCATAGTCGAAACACATTGGATCTTTCAGCAGTTCCTGTCGTCAAAAAAGAAACCCATCTTCCCATTATGATGGACCCCAGTCATGCAGGCGGTCACAGGGATCAGGTCATTCCTTTGAGTCTGGCATCTGTGGCTGTGGGGGCACATGGGATTATGGTTGAGGTACATCACGACCCGGATAATGCGCTGAGTGATGGTGCACAATCATTGTATCCGGATCAATTTGCCCATCTTTGTAATCAAGTGAACGCTATTCGACAGGTGATATAAAAAAAATTAAATTATTTAATAATTCTGTTGACAATGAAATAAAGAATCGTTAAAACCCGATGATCTTTTAAATTTTAATAATTTTTGGGCCTATAGCTCAGTTTGGCAGAGCCACCGGCTCATAACCGGTAGGTCCCTGGTTCGATTCCAGGTGGGCCCATTTTTGTTTGAAATGATATTGATACGAAATTATGGTGCAATTAAAAATTATTAAATATTTCAATAACCCTGCTCGGACAAAGCCAGGAAGGTTTCATGCTGAACACGGTAAACGATATCATAGGCGTAATGAAAAACATTGCGCCTCCCAATTTAGCCGAGTCATGGGATAATGTTGGCCTTCAAGTAGGCGATCCAACATGGCCGGTTCAAAGAATCTGGGTAGCTTTGGATCCCATACCCGAGGTGATTCAATCTGCCATAAAACAAAACATTGATCTTATAATTACCCATCATCCCCTTCTGTTTCATCCTTTAAAATCAATCAATCTATCCAGGCCCGATGCCAAAATTATTGCAGATGCCATTTCCAACAAGATAGCCATTTATTCTGCGCATACAAATTTGGATAAGGTCTCCGGCGGAATTAATGATCTTTTGGCAAACAAATTCAAAATGAAGGATATCCATCCGATCATCCCAGATACGTCTTCAGATAAAGCAAAACTGGTTGTTTTTGTGCCAAAATCCCATGTTCAACAGGTCATGGACGCATTATTTGAAAAAAATGCTGGTATTATTGGGCATTATTCGCATTGCGCGTTTAAAAATGATGGAATGGGGACATTCAAACCTGGAGCAATGTCAAAACCCTGGTTGGGGAATGCCGGTCAATTTGAAGAAACAGAAGAATGCCGCATTGAAACGATTATGTCATTAAAAGATGCACCCGCAATTCTGGACCATCTTGAAAAAAATCATCCTTATGAGACAGTCGCCTATGATATTTATCCCCTTAATCACATTTCCGCCAATCAAGGACTGGGAAGAGTGGGGCACTTAAAATCACCAATGGGGCTTCAAGAGCTCGCGGATCATGTTATTAAATGTTTAAACCTGTCGTATGTTCGCGTTATCGGTGATCCACAATTGACTGTGAAAAAAATAGCGGTTTGTTCGGGTAGTGGTGGAAGTTTAATTAAGGATGTTATTTCTTTAGGCGTTCAGGCATATGTGACAGGTGATTTAAAATATCATGATGCGCGAAATATTGAAATGCATCATATGGGTGCCATTGATGTGGCGCACTTTGAAAGCGAGCATATTTTTATTGATGATCTTGTTTCCAAATTACAAACAATAGTGGATCAACGTCAATGGACAGTTGATATTCTTCCATGTCCAGTTGAACGAAATCCATTTTATTTAAAAACCTAAAAGAGAGGGCTTGTGGATAATAATATTAAAACCTTATGTCAACTTGAGGAAATCGACACACAATACGAATCAATTGGAACTCAGCTTCAAAGTGCTCCCAATAGTATACTTGATCTTGAACAAGAGCTGTCTGAACTTCAGAAAAAAATAGAAGTTTCTGAAAATCAATTAAATGTATGTGTCAAAAAACAACGTACCTATGAATCAGACATTAAGGTTAATGAACAACATATTCAACGAAGTCGTGAAAAAATAAAATCCATAAAGTCAAATAAAGAATACCAGGCCTTACTCAAAGAAATTGAAGAAACAGAAAAGAAAAATATTGTTTTAGAAGAAGAAGTGCTTAAATGCATGTATGAAAAAGAAGAATCCACAAACATTTTACAACAGGAAAAAGAAAAGCTTCAATCTATCCAAGAAAAACTCACTAAAGAACAAACTGTATACAATGCAAGGCGCAAAGAAATTGAACAACAGTATGAAAAACTGGCCGCTGAAAAGAAAATCTTAGAAACACAGTTACCTGAAAACATGAAAAAACGTTATAACTATCTTAGAAAAGCCTGCAAAGGCGTTGCAGTAGGATTTGTAGAAAATGGAACGTGCAGTGCATGTCATACGATTATTCCCCCTCAATATGTAATAGAATTGCGAAAATCAAAAGGTATAAACTATTGTATGACGTGTCAGCGATTTTTGATTTGGCGGCATGAAGAAGAACATAAAAATAAAGAGGCCCAATCAAAGGATTAATTAAGGAATGCTCGAAAAATAAATTCCTCATTTACTTATGAGCCAAGAACGTGTAGGGGCGAACCTTGTGTTCGCCCATCGTACATAGGAACGAAAGCGTTATTAGTTCGAGGGCGAACATAAGGTTCGCCCCTACATCGGGCTGGCACATAAGTAAATGGGGAACTTATTTTTCGAGTTTTCCTAAGTAAGGGATCATAAATTTTCGGGTAGATCGTAGTAAAATTTTTGTTATTTGTCTGGTTGGTCGAACCTTATGTTCGCTCGCCGACAAAAACCGCATAGCCGTCAGGCTAAGAAAACCTTCTCGTTCCCACGCTCTGCGTGGGAATGCATCCTGGACGCTCTGCGTCCTGTGTATTGGGCGACCGAGATACGAGCACAGGGGACGCAGAGCGTCCCATATGCATTCCCACGCAGAGCGTGGGAACGAGTGGGTTTGCGAGTTCGCCTTAACCTGATGGCCATGACAAAAACCGGTATCAAACCTATGAGCAAAACCAATGTAGGGGCGAACCTTGTGTTCGCCCGCCGGACAAAAACCGGTATCAAACCTATGTTCGAAAATGAATTTGAAACGATTGCCTCGGACATAGGTTCACAAACGATTATAGTTCGGAGGGCGAACATAAGGTTCGCCCCTACATTGGTTTCGGACATTGGCTGGATTTCGATTATACGATCTACCCGAAAACTTATGATCGCTTAATTATTTGATTGTATAACAATTACCGGTCAAAGTAAGGCAGACGATCGCTAACGTAATAGTTGGAGGAAAGTCCGAACATCACAGGGCAGGGTGCTTCATAACGTGAAGTCGCGGTGACGTGAAGGAAAGTGCAACAGAAAGTATACCGCCGATGATGAATTCTTCAATGAATTCAAACAGGTAAGGGTGAAATGGTGAGGTAAGAGCTTACCAGTTCTTCAGGTGACTGAAGAAGCTTTGTAAACCCCACCCGATGCAAGACCAAGTAGAAAAACGTTTGAGAATGGCCCATTCGAGTTTTCGGGTAGGTCGCATGAGATATCAGGCAACTGATATCCTTAGATGAATGATCGTCACTGACACATAATTGTCAGTACAGAATTCGGCTTATACCTTACTTTGGCCGGTTTCTTTTTCGAATATATAAGGCATCCCTAAGGAATGCTCTGAAAATAACTTCCCCATTATTGATATTGTTCGTTTTGAGGTAATCGTACTGTAGAGACGTAGCATGCTACGTCTCTACACGTCCTTATTTTTTTGTACGATCATGAAAAATGAGCATGTTATTTTCCGAGCATTCCTAGGGAAAACTCGAAAAATAAGTTCCCCATTTACTTATGTGCCAGCCCGATGTAGGGGCGAACCTTATGTTCGCCCATCGTACATAGGAACGAAAGCGTTATTCGTTCGAGGGCGAACATAAGGTTCGCCCCTACACGTTCTTGGCATATAAGTAAATGAGGAATTTATTTTTCGAGCATTCCTAGGGAATTAAAAAAACAAACAGGAAAATAGCAATGCTTACAATTGAAGAATTAGGTGTAGAAGTTGGTGGAAAACAAATTCTAAACCGAATCAACATGGAGATTCCGGAAGGTGAAACGCACATTCTGTTTGGCCCCAATGGATCGGGGAAAACCAGTTTGATGATGACCATTATGGGATTTTCTGGATACAAGGTAACACATGGCAAAATTACTTTTCAGGGGCAGGATATCACGAATATGCCTGTTCATGAAAGAGCGCGTATCGGAATTGGAGTTGCTTTTCAAAGACCGCCAACAATCAGCGGTCTAAAAACAAGAACCATTACAGAAATGAGTCGTCGAAATTCTGAAATAGATATTGAACATGCCGCAGCGCAGCTCAAAGCAACAGAATTTTTGGAGCGTGATGTTAACCATGGCCTTTCTGGCGGCGAAATAAAAAGATCTGAACTGCTTCAACTCATGGCCCAACAGCCGGATTTACTCTTATTGGATGAACCTGAATCCGGAGTGGATTTAGAAAGTATGGCTATTGTTGGAGAATCAATCAATATGTTGCTCAATCGTGGAATCAAAACCATGAGCACAACAAAATCCAAAAAACATATTGATATTGTTCGCGAAAACAAAAAATCGGCATTGGTGATTACCCATACTGGCCATATCCTTAATTATATTACTGCGGATAAAGGCCAGGTGCTTTTTGATGGGGTCATGTGTTGTCGAAGAAATGCCCGGGAAATTCTCAAATGGATTGATGAATACGGCTACAGGGAGTGTGTCGAATGCATGAACATGAATTATTAAACCAAAAAGCAGCCCAAGCCATTGAAAAAAATGCTGCTTTGGGAAAAGATATCAATTTAAGTCAATATGCGCATTCCGCTAAAGAACACCAATATCTGGAACATTTATCACAGATGGAATCGGCTGATGCCGACCGATTTTTGGAGGTCGGCGTTGACACGAAAAATGATTCACCAGCCACCTTTATTCAAAAAGATCATTCAGTGATTCATTGTCATTCCCATCAAAAAGGCATTGATATCATGAAATATTCTCAGGCGCTCAAAGATATTGATGGTATTGATCAATATGCCTGGAAAGGTGTTGCTGTTGATACAGATAAATATACTGCAAAAGTAGGACTGACACCACATGATGGCTATTTTATTCGTGCACAAGCCGGTGTCAAAACCGAACAGCCGATTCAGTCGTGTTTGTATATTGCCAGTGATAAAATCTCTCAAAATGTACATAATCTTGTTATTGCAGAAGAAAATTCCGATTTGAAAGTAATAACAGGTTGTTCAACCGCCCCGCATTTAGATACCGGCCTGCATATTGGTGTTTCCGAATTCTATGTCAAGAAAAATGCCTGTCTGACGTTTACCATGATACATGATTGGGGAAAAAAGGTTGATGTTCGTCCCAGGACAACAGTATTTGTTGAAGAAGGCGGCATCTTTATTTCAAACTATATTTGCCTTCGACCAGCTGGATCACTTCAAATGTATCCCACAACTATTCTTCAGGGAACTGGTGCTGTTGCACGCATGAACAGCGTCATTGTATCTCATCCAGATAGTCACATTGATATGGGCGGAAGAGTTATTCTTGAGGCGCCAAAATCACGTGCTGAAATTATCTCCAGAGCCATTGCTTCAGGCGGGACAATTATTGCAAGAGGCGCTCTGGTTGGAAAAGCGCCTGAAATTCGAGCGCATTTGGAATGCAAAGGTTTGATTTTAAATGAAGGCCTGATGCATGCCATTCCTGAAATTGAAGGATATGTTCCCGGAGTTGAAATGTCTCATGAAGCGGCCGTTGGAAAAATTGATCCCGAAGAAATTGAGTATCTTATGGCCCGAGGGCTTGATGAAGAAACAGCGGTTTCCACAATTGTTCGTGGTTTTTTAAATATTGATATTCATGGACTTCCAGCAGCTTTGCAGGAAAGAATTGATTCTCTTATCCAGGAAACTGAAAAAGACATGTTTTAAGGTGTATTCATGAAAGGAATATGGCACATTTTTCAACAAAATATGGAAAATCAAATGGCATTTTATGAGCAACTAAAAACTGAGATTTTTGAAATGATCGGAAAACTGTATGATCTCTATCCAAAGGATCAACCTTTTTCTAAAGACACAATTGATCGTCTCAGTTTTGAAGAGAAGGCCAGTTTGTTTTCACAAGAATTTTTGATATCATTTGTGCATATTCAAAAAAATGCCTATGGCCATGATATTTTTACAAAAAAACTATATTCACGATTAATTTCAACATCGCACCTGTTAGAAGATTTTTTAGATTTTCATGGCGCAAAAGCCAATAAAAAATGGTATTTCTACCGCGAATTGACTGCCACAATCAGGCATTTGAGCCTTGCCGGATGTTCATTGCGCCATATATTTAATCGCTTAAACCAATATATGATTGAAAAACCCGAACTCTTTGCCAGTGATTGTGAAGAAACACATAAATTCATTACCAGCACCATTATTAATCTTTCGGATGTCATTTTAAATGAGGCAGAAGAACTCGGATTAAAAATTCCCGAAATTCAGACCTGGGAGTATTTTCCAGGATTGTCTGCAACTGATGAACTGGAATTTGACATTGATGAAGATTATGAGGGGCTCAAAAAAGAAGAGCTTCGCAAAAATTATATTAAAATTGCAAATGATTATTTAAATCTTGTCAAAGACTTTGAACAACATGCGTTTCAAGAGCCCTATCCCATCAATAAAATCAGAGAAATAGTGCCATCGGTAATCAATGAGGTTGAAATCAGGCGCTATGAAATGGTTGTTCATAATTTGCAATCCTATTTCGATTCTTATGTCGTCTATGGCCGGGGCCAGGTATGTGACTTAAAACTCAGAAAACTCCGATCCGCTTTTTCAATTCCATTGCATTTATTAAAAACAATGGGGCGGTTACTTCATTTTTATGAACGACATATCATTGATGCTGGCAACAAAGATATTTACAAACAGGTCAAAACAAAACTTGGTGACCTGGTTGACGCTGATCAACTTTTGGATCGAACAATTAATTATGGATTAAAATATGTGTGTATTTTCCTATCCAGCGGAAAAGAATGGGCCAGCGAAATACTAAATGAAAATATCAACCAGTCTGAGGTTGTTGTCAATGTCCCCAGCCCCAAAGGTTTTCATATGCGACCCAGCCTTCTGGTTGCGAAAATTGTAGAACATTATGGTGGAAAAGTGACACTTTGTATTGAAGATAGTGTTTTTGATGCAGGAAGTGTGCTGGATTTGCAATGGGCGGGTGGGAAAATTCAAAAGGAAAAGATTAAGGAAGTGACATTCATTGGTGATGCGCGTGCACTCAAAGATATTGAACGTTTGGCCAAACTCAACTATTGTGAAGAAACATATGGGTCAGAAACCCCTTTTCCAAAAGAGCTGAGTTATTTGAGATGACTGGAAATGTTGCAATCATTGTCGCAGCAGGAAGCGGTCAGCGTATGCAATCGCAAATGCCAAAACAGTTTTTGGAACTGGCCAACCGGCCAATACTCTGGCATACGTTAAGCGCTTTTTTGCAATGTCAGGATTTAGATCAAATATTCGTTGTTGTACCCGAGTTGTATAAAAATAAGTGTGAAAATGAAATTATCACACCATTGATCAGAACATGCAATGTCATTCAATCAGACCACAAAAAAATTACTTGTATCGCAGGGGGGGCAAGAAGACAGGATTCTGTATATATTGGTTTGCAAGCAGTTGAAAGTTTATCGGATATTGTCGTCATCCATGATGGTGTCCGACCTTTTGTCACGCCATCCCAAATAACACAGATAATAGATCTTGCAAAGAAATACAAGGCTGTTATTTTTGGAATAAAACCGCGTGATACAGTTAAAATGATTGATAACAACTCCTGTATTACGCAATCCATTGACCGTGATCGACTGCTAATGGCACAAACACCCCAGGCGTTTTCTTTTGAATTAATCAAGCGTGCCCACGAGTTTGCCATAAATAATGAATTCAGTGCCACTGATGATGCAATGTTAATTGAACAAATCGGAGCAAAAGTCTTTGTTGCATCAGGGCATCCTCTGAATATTAAAATTACAACGCCAGAAGATTTGATATTGTCAAAAAACATTTTAACAGCATGGCCACCTGATCATCTATGAGACACTTCTTTTTATCTGAAAATTTATTTGATGAACGTTTCGCCATCATAAAAGGCAAGGATGTTCATCATATAAAAAACGTCTTACGCTTTAGAAAAGGAGACCAGCTCAAACTCATCACTCCAAATGGTCAAACATTCCAGGCGCGCATAGATACAATTTCAAACAAGCAGATTTGTACAGAAATACTAAAACCTGATCAACCAATAATAAAACCCAAAACGCATGTAACGATTGCACAATCCATGCTAAAAGAAAAAAAAATGGACCGAATCATTCGGCAGGCAACAGAATTAGGTGTCAGTCGTTGGATTTCTTTTGTATCAGAAAGATGTGCTTCCCGGCCGGATGCCCATCGAATGCAACAAAAATTGCAACGATGGAAAAAAATTGTCCAATCGGCTGCACAGCAATGCAATGGGAATATTCCAGAGATTCATGATCAATTGATGGACATGGATGACATTTATTCCCTGTGCACTGAAAATCAACCCGGATATTTTTTTTGGGAACAATCTGATAACCCAATATTTCGTCCCAAGGGAGTTTGTCATTCAAAATCAATTGTTTTGGTCTTTGGTCCGGAAGGCGGTTTTTCAGAAAAAGAGGTTGCGCGTGCCAGAAATGCTGGTTTTACGATATCATCTTTGGGACCTCGCATTTTAAGATCAGAAACTGCAACAATTACTGGTCTGGTTTTAGTTCAATATTTTTTTGATAACTTTGGAATGACCGAAAAATAGAGAATCCCTTAAACTAAGGAATGCTCGAAAAATAAATTCCTCACTTATGTGCCAGCCCGATGTAGGGGCGAACCTTATGTTCGCCCTCGAACAAATAACGCTTTCGTTCCTATGTACGATGGGCGAACACAAGGTTCGCCCCTACACGTTCTTGGCACATAAGTAAATGAGGAATTTATTTTTCGAGCATTCCTAAGTAAATGAGGAATTTATTTTTCGAGCATTCCTAAATAAAAATATCTGTCATCGTTTGGAGGAAAAAATGAGTTTTGCAAAGCCAATAGTCATATTTTTAGCAAGTTTCGCTGTGCTGAGTTTTATCATACACTCATTTTTATCATTCCAACAAAGAATGATTTATCATCCACGCCAATATAACAATACTTATTCCAAAAAACTGAAAAAAGTGTTACACATAGTCTACGAAACAGATCAAGGCTCTCAAACCGCATTCTACTATGAAGGTCAGGCATTGCAGCCGCCACAAAAGTTATGGGTTCTTTTTTGTGGTAATGCATCACTGGCAATGGATTGGTTTGATCGATTATTAAACGATTACTCAGATAATTCATCCTCTTTTTTTCTTCTAGACTACCCGGGTTATGGCAAATGTGAAGGAAAAGCAAGTCCAAAAAATATTCGACAATCTGCTGACATTGCGATTGAAACATTGTTTAGGCGATATGCATCAATAGGTTTTTCAGAACAAACGCAAATCAATGTTATGGGACATTCGCTGGGAGCTGCCATTGCACTGGATTTTGCTTCGCGACACCCCTGCAATAAGATCATTCTATTGGCCCCATTCACAAGCCTGTACGATATGGCGAAACGATTGGTGGGTGTTCCTTTTTGCTATGCACTGACACATCGTTTGAACAACCATTTAAGATTGTCAGAGATTTCAAAACAAAAAAAAGTGCCAGATATCTATCTATTTCATGGCTCTAACGATACAGTGATTCCTGTATCCATGGGAAAAAAACTGTCAGAATCCTTTCCATCATTTATTAAATATATCGAACTTCCTTTAACTGATCATCAAACAATTTTTTTAAGGGGGCGTCAACAGATATTTAAAGCAATGTCGAAAAATTAAAATTTTGCTCTTATGCTTGATTTAACCAGAAGGTTATAATACCAATATGCGCATCTTTTAAAGGATCTTCTTCCTGGAATGTTTCCTGAAGGAGTTGTGCTTCTTCCTTTCTGTTTGACAGGAAGGTAAACTGAAAGAGGAGCTTTCTGATAATAATATTTTTAGGATTTTCCTGATGCAACTTCTTGTATTGATGATATCCTTTTTCAATGACCTCAGGCATTTTCTGAACCAAAAGAATTAAATCAGAATAAAGGGCTTCTTTATAAAGCAGCTCTGCAAGGCCAATAATACTTCGTAATGCCAGCATAAATGCATCTTTTTCAAGTGCGTACAGCCGTGCCACATCAAAATTTGATTTTGCATTGTCTGTCTCATTGAGCATTTCATAGATTTGAGCCAATGTAAATAAGATATTGGGATCATTACTTTTTGTTAAAGATAAATTGGTCTGATAAGAAAGTTCTGATTGTTTTAAGTAATAATCTCGGGTTGACAATTCTAGCAATTGACTATCACTGTAAGCTTTGTAACAATATCCCAATTTTTCATGTAAAATGGCATGATCTTCTGTTGAGGCTTTTTCCAAATCATTTTGAATATCCTTGATTCGTTTGATGTGTTTTTCATCAATGCGACCGAGCATGGTATGAGACATAAATCGAACTTCAGGGCTGTCATCAGCCAGACATTGCTTAAGAATACGTACAGCATCTGGTGTGGCAATGCGGCCTAAATAATCAACCACACCGCGTTTCATATCTTGATCGTCACCACTCAATATATCTCGTATGGGTTGAACATTCAGTTCGTTAGACATAAAGGCTTCATGATTCTTAACCGAATCAGGAAGTTTTTCATCATCGACAACACGTGCAGTTTCTTCCTGATAATCTTCTGCCAATCCTTTTGTTGAAACAAAGGTGATAATGGAAAAATATGAAGCCAGACATCCAAATAAACCAATGAATGGCATAAAAAAACTCATCCATCCTGTTATATGAGAAAAATAATAAAGGCGCTGAATATCCTGTACCTCATCAGGCGGATAGTTATGCATTGCATATTTCATGACCATATTTTTCGATTCCAGATACTTTTCCTTGTCTTTGCTGTCAAGATCATCCATTTGTATCACTACTATATGTTCAATTGTTGTTTTGAATGATTTATCCCTGAAAAATAATTCATCATTAATGTATTTGAGGCGATCAATGACCGGTTCCCAGGTTTTTTTTTCCTTAAGTAAAACAATTAATGAATCTTGAATGGAAAATCGCGCAAATATTGATAAGCTGACAATCATGCCCGAAGTCAGTGCATGTAATGTGAATGCAGTGAGCAATAAAAATCCACTCCATTTTCCGGTAAAAAACTGTAATGTTATTGTAAAAGCAAGTCCTTCCAAAAAGAGGGCCGCTAAAGCTGCGATTACTGTAATAAATCGTCTGAACTTTTTTTTATAAAGTATTTTTGGTATTTTCATAATTGCATTGCTTTTTGAATCATTTGATAATGGGTGAGATTCGGATCATAGGGCAAAATTGATGAAATAAATTTCAGTTCTTCTTTGCCGCCTCTGTATGGGCACATATGGAAATCACTAATTTCATCTGTAATAGACATATTAATGACAACAGAAGCATTATACGTGGTTTCTGGAAGTAGAATCAGATAAGAGGCATCATTATTGAAATTGATAATGGACTGTTCATTATCTTGATAATGTAGAAATATTTCTTGAAGAAATCGAAATAAATCCTTTCTGATTGACCGCCCAATTTTATCAAAATCCACCACTTTAAATGTCAGTATGCAAAAGGGTATTTCTTTGTTTCGGGCATCCATGCAGGCATACCAGACATTTTTTGTAAAGCGCAAATCTTCATCTGCTTTTTCAATTAGTTCCTCAGGCATACTGATAGTATCATAAAGCTGGGTAATACCAGCTTCAATTTGAAGATTTTTATTTTCATAAGTATAGGGCTTGAATCCAAATGAACGTACTTCATTTAATATTCTTTCTCGCATCTTTTGTGCTTCATGAATATCAATATGAAACAAAAAAAGAATATGACGTGATGGGGCGCTGTCATAAAACATAATATCCATATCACCAAGCATATTTTGAAAAATTAAACTTAATGACGAGGTAATATCTTTTTTATTGTCTTCGGAAAATATTTGATAATCAGCAATTTCCACAACCATAACTGTTAAGGGCGCGTTACTTTCTTTTGCATTTTCAAATTTATAGCTGAATACCAGCATGATTTCACTGTTGTACATTTTATCCAGTACCGCCTGTTTCCATTTTTCAGGCGTTTTCATTCCAGATTTAGCATTCAATGCACCTGCCAATACAAGGAGATCTTTTTCTTTATCTTCATAGGGTTTTATTTTAAAAGAATTAATTTCATTGATAATTTGTTTACCCAATTCATTGATAGATTTGAAATCTTTATTTCCCCAAAATAATGCATACATGGCATAATTTTCAAGGATATAAAGGCAATTGCTCTCGTTTGTATAATGATTGAAAAGAGGTTCAATGATATTTCTGATATCTTGTTGAACGACATCAGAAAATTTATGAAAATCAATAACTTCAAGAAGTAACAGAACCATTTGTTCATCAGATGAGCACGCAAACTCAAAACTTTCACTCAGTTTTTTTTGAAAATTCAAATCTGAGAATGCGGATTCGAGCAAATCTTTGTAAACCTTCATACTAGAAGCCATTCCAGCTGCACCGCCTGTAACAGACATGGTCATCGACTGATCCTGCTCATTTGTAAAAACGACATTTGACATTTCTTGAATTAACTTATTTCGGACAACGCGACTTCCCCAAATGGGCGTATTGGGCAAAACGAGAATGAATTGGGAACGTTCTTTTCCATGAAACAATAAATCAATATTTCTGAGTTTTTTTTCAATGATCTTTTTGAATCGGATTAAGATGGTTTGCTGCAAATGAATATCACATCCATAAAAGGATTGAATTTCAAAAATAAGTACACTCATGGTGTATCCATAACGTCGCGCACGAGAAAATTCTTCATTAAAACGTTCTTCGAGATAACTGTATGTCAATACACCAGTAATTTCATTGAGAACAATTTTTTGTTTGGTCAGTTGATACACGCGCGCTTTTTCAATTGAAGCACCACATCGATCTGAAATACTTTTGAGCATTTGAAACGAATGAAGCGTCAGGTAATTAAAAGGGATCCGATTGATGATAATCAGACCCAATGGACGATTTCTTACTCCTCGGATGGGTGCACACATGATTTTGTCACTAAAAAACGACTGAAGTTCAGGACGCGATATCAAATTATTAAGTCCCAATAAATTTCCTTTATATAATATTTCATGGATTTCGTCTGTGTGAATATCCATTGTCTCTTTCGGCTGTTTGGTTTGATCATCCATTATTTTTTCAACCAGATTCAATTGGGATTTATCCTCAGAAATCATATAAATAGAAGCCGCTGATACAAAAAGATATTTTTCTAATAATTGAATCAAAGTGGGGTAAATTTTGGATTCATCAAGTGTATTCAACTTTTCCTGATCCTTATATAGTGATGAGAACGTATCTTCTTGTGACATAATTTCCGAATTTTTTTTGTCTTTATATTTTACGAGGGCATTGTATTCGGTCAATAGATTTGAAAATTTTTTTTCCAGATACTCAAAATCATGTTTCAGTTTGGCATGTTCAGTGCGTCGGATTTCACCAACCAGTCCAATAAATAAAGAGACCAGTAAAAAAATAAGCGCGTGATAAAAAAATGCTTCAAAAAATGAAACATTCGTGTAGATAAAAAGCAGAATACACAATTGAACAATAAAGGCAGATAATCCAGCAACAGATCCTGCAACCCAACCATATCTTACAGCAATGGGAAGTAAAATAAACCAGTAAGGATGGGGGTGAATGCCCAGGAATCCTGGATTTTCCCTAAACCAAAAATAATTTATTCCAAGCAGAATGAGAATTCCAAGCACACCTTCAAGCGCCTCAGCACGCAGAAAAAATGGGGATGTTGAAGATTCAGCTCTTTTGCCCACTTTTTCTTTGGATTCAAAAAGGGCTTTATCACCAATTTCGAGTTTTATATCCGGTAACATACACGACCTTATTTTTTTGGACGATCTAGAAAAAAGAGCATGTTTTTTTCTGAGCTTTCCTTATTCTGGCAAATGGCTTAAGAATTCGGCCCAATAAATATAAAAGTCCATAAGACTGGGATATCCATCCGGGCAATTCTCACCAAAATAGCGCAAGGCCCCAATAATGTCTGCATGATCGCAAGATTCGAGCATACCCATATAATTCCACTGACCTTTTTTAGGCGATCCATCAAAATCTTCAATAATGTCGGTTGATCCAATCGTAGGACCATCCATAGAACTGGTGTTCACCACGCCATCATTTTGAAACCATTTAGAATCAATGGGAATTTTGTCAGGTTCATTCCTGGAAAAGGATCCCATAAAGATTGCTGATGGCAGCCAAACGAGATCCATTGTAAATTCGGGATAATGACGATTGGAAAATGGAGACTTAAAGGTTTCCTCAGTTGCAAATGAAAAATAATAAACATCTTTTTGCGCTTTTGCCCATTGATTTAGAATTTCAGCACCTTCAGGAGATAAATCAAAATCGCTGGTATCTGTAGTTCGACGCCAGAGGCTTCGACTCCTCAAGCGTCTTGCATACTCCCAAAATGTTTCATTTTCTTTACGTTCTATTTCCCATTGATCCATTTTAAAATCATAGATGATACCATCAACCTGCCGACTGAGAAGACTCCCGAAACGCACCAGACGTTGGCCAAATGGGAATATTTTGTTCATCATATAGTTGACTGTCATGCCATCATGAGGCGTTGACAGTGTTGTCAGGCTATGAACCCAATGATGTCCTCCTTTAAATAAAGGGGAAAGATCGTAAGATGGGGTATGTTTTCGTTCTTCTAAAGCCCCCTGTTCCAATAAGCTGATTAATGCTCGGGATGTCTGCCCCCCCTGACTATGAGCCACAAGGTGAATTTTATTGCGTTTTCCTGTAATGGGATCAATTTCGCCCCATTTGGGATATATTCCTTTGTAATAGCGTGAAAATCTGTGATGTTGATATTTTTTTGAATGCTCTTTTCCATAATCCACATATCCACCTTTGATATACGCATATAGCTCGCAGGCACGATCCCAATTACTGGAGAAAGGACCAATGGCAGCAGAATACACAGGATATCCATGATTTTTTAATTCTTCCTGAATATCAGTAAACCCACCCCAGTACTTATAGCCAAACAATTCCTCCCTTCCAAACCCACCAAATCCATGAACTAAAATAATGGGATAATTATTAAGTGGTCCAATTTCGTGCAATGGTTTTCCATCAGGTAAATAATATAATTCGCTGACTTTACTATTCTGGCATGCACAAATTAAAGCCATCAAAATTATAATGAATAAACGTAAACATCTCACATTCATGTTTCAAGTCCCCCTCCAGGATTTCGTTTGCAAATACTATTCCCAGTAGTTCAGAATACAAATAGATGTGTTTACATTATAATTACAATAAAACCTATTGAAATATATAGATAATATTATTTATTAAATCACGTATGGTATTATTTTAAGCTTGACATTTTTTGATCACTTATCTATTGAATTGTTATTTTAAATCATATACATAAAAATGCTTTGGAATGCTTGAAAAATGTAGGTAAGGAATGGGGCGCATTCCCCAAAAAGTCGGATATATTTTCTTAGGAAAACTCGAAAAATAAGTTCCCCATTTACTTATGTGCCAGCCCGATGTAGGGGCGAACCTTGTGTTCGCCCTCGAACTAATAACGCTTTCGTTCCTATGTACGATGGGCGAACACAAGGTTCGCACCTACACGTTCTTGGCACATAAGTAAATGGGGAACTTATTTTTCGAGTTTTCCTAAGAAAAATGCCCCCTTTTTTAGAATGCGCCCCATTATGGTCGTATTGGGGTTATTGTACTGTAGAGACGCGGCATCTACAAGACCTTATTTATTCTGGAGAAATCAAAACTGTGTACAAACCAAAAATAAACTGGATTGAGAATAACCAAAAAGTATTTAATACCCATAGATTTGTTTTTTTGGTTATTGCACTGGGCGTTGTGATTCGGCTTTTTGCTTGCGAATACACCTATATTATCAACTCTGATGGAATTTTGTATGTGCATCAAGCACGTGCATTGTACTACAATGAACTGGAAAGTTTATACAACTGTGGATTGGATTATCTTTCTATTTATCCCAGATGTATTGCGTTATTCTATCCATTGACTGGCGATTTTCTCACAGCAGCAATAACAGTGTCTGTTCTGTTTGGATGCCTGACACTTGTTCCGATTTTTTTATTGTGCCGCCATTTTTTTTCAGTGCAAACAAGCAGTTTTGTTACATTGATATTTGCACTGTTGCCAATTTTTGTCAGACGTTCGGCAGATGTCTTAAGAGGTCCTGCCTGCTGGTTTTTTCTCGCCTGGGGAATACTGGCATTTATTCAATACATGGATTATAAAAAAAATCGATATCTGCTATTAAGTATTATTTGTTTCATTTGTGCGACCTGGGCACGAATCGAATCTGTTGTTTGTTTTCCAGCAATTATATTGTGCCTGTTTTTTATTTCCAAAAATAAAAAACGCGTCGTGCTTTTATTTACCGGTGTTGTAGCGATCCTTATTATCATTGAAGGGGGGCTGGAATTATTCTATGATATTTCTTTGCTCAAATTATACCGCCTGGACGAAGTGACAGATAAATTCATTGAACCTTATACACAATATCAAATGCTTCGAGATTCTCTGGCTAAAATGCTGAATAAAAATCCAATGGAATATGAAGATCATTTTATGGTAAATGCCAGACATCAAATACATTTTGTTGCCTTTGGAACAGTACTCAGCAACGCCTGTGAGGCCTTTTTTTATCCATTTTTGTTCTTTTTTGCACTGGGGTGTTATCACATGGGCAAAAAACTCAAAAAAGATCCAAGGCTCTGGTTTTTTATTATCATGGCCACATCTGGCGTTTGCATTGTATACGTTCATTTGGTTCAGCATTGGATGATTGAATATCGCTACTTTGCGATAATTATTATTGCAACATCAGTTTTTGCCGGATTTGGCATTGAACAGGCGCAATTGTTATTAACAAAGTGCCGGATACAGCCTTTTCATGCAATGGTTTTGATTTTTGTCTTTATACTGCTGTTTGGTTTGGGAAAAAATTTAAAGTCTCGAGAAAAAGATAAATATATATTCAGGCAGATGGGAGAATTCATTGCACAAATGGAACCAGGCAAACCCATTGTGGTTGCAGCGATTGAAAAATCGACCAATTGTGAAAAAATTCAATTTTATGCCAATCGATTTTATGAAGGTGTCTTATGTCCGCGCCAAGATTTAAATGTACTCGAATTATGTGAAAACAATTATTCAAAAATAATTCATGAATTAAATAAATATAACGCCCAGTATTTTCTTTGGGAGTCTCGTTTATGGCCAGATGATTGGTTTGATTTCAATAAGCACTATTTGAAAACCGATTTTGTTCCCATCATGCGCTATCCGCAACCAGGTAAAAACACACTGGTCCTTTATAAATATATCAGACAGTCAAAATAGAGCAAAATGAATGGCGACTCCCGATGTCAATGAATATATTCAGGCCCTCCTGGCTGCCAAGCGACTGTCCGATGATGTCGTTTTTCATACCTTACTTCCAGAAGAACCTGCTACATACCAGAAATTAAGACATCCATTACCATCAGAAATCGAAACAATCCTGACACAGATGGGTATTAAGGACTTATTTCGTCATCAGGCTCAGGCCATTGATCATATCCGTGCTGGCCATCATGTCGTTTGCGCAACCCCAACAGCAAGCGGAAAAACCTTGATATACAATTTGCCGGTACTGGAGAAAATGTATCAAAACCCCCATATCAGGGCATTATATTTATTTCCATTAAAAGCACTGGCCCAGGACCAGCTTAAAAATTTTAATGAACTGGCAGCCAAAGCGCCAAAAATTGAAGCCACTGCAAAGGTGTATGATGGTGATACGCCTCAATATCATCGAAAAAAAATCAGGACGCATCCGCCCAATGTGATCATTACAAATCCTGAAATGCTTCATTTATCCTTTTTGCCATATCATGATCGATGGGCAACATTCTTTTCAGGAATTGAGTTTATTGTTGTTGATGAGGTGCATACCTATCGCGGTGTTCTGGGCTCTCATATGGCACAGGTTTTTAAAAGACTTCAACGCATTTGCAAATACTATGGAAGTGATCCCACCTTTATTTTTTGCTCTGCGACTGTGGCAAATCCAGGGGAATTGGCGCAAAAATTAACCGGTTTAAAAGTGTATGATATTCTAGAATCTGGTGCACCACGCGGCGGTAGGCATTTAGTATTTATCGATCCCATGCAAAGCCCTTCGCATATGGCTATTTTATTGTTAAAAGCAGCACTGCATCGGAAACTGCGAACAATTATTTACACACAATCTCGAAAAATGACCGAGTTAATTGCCATGTGGGCGGGTGAACAATCGCGGTCCATTGCCAATAAAATAAGTGCATATCGCTCAGGATTTTTGCCTGAAGAACGTCGAAAAATCGAACAACAATTGTCCAGCGGGGAATTACTCGCAGTCATATCAACCAGTGCATTGGAATTGGGTATTGATATCGGAGACCTGGACTTGTGTATTCTGGCGGGTTACCCAGGAACAATTACATCCTCTTTACAACGAAGTGGCCGGGTGGGTCGAAAAGGGCAAACCTCAGCAATGCTTCTCATTGCCGGCCAGGATGCTTTAGATCAATATTTTATGCGTCATCCAAAACAATTTATTGAAGCAGAGCCAGAATCTGCGGTAATTAACCCTTACAATCCAGACATTTGTGACAGGCATTTAATCTGTGCGGCATCTGAGTTGGCACTTCATATAAATGAACCCTATGCCAGTGAAACACCATTGATTCCAATTATTAAAAAATTACTCGACTCAGGTGATTTGATGCGGAGTGAAGATGGTACATCCTATTTTTCTAATCGCAAGCGACCGCAAAGAGATATTAGTTTAAGGGGGATTGGGAATCGATATATCATTTATTCATCTCATGACAAAAAAAGTCGTGGGGAAATTGATGGCTTTCGGGCTTTAAAAGAAACACATCCAGGCGCAATATATTTGCATTCTGGCCAGACTTACCGGGTGGATCATCTGGATATTGCATCGCAGTCTGTATATGTGTCTCCAGTACGTGCAGGCTATTATACCCGATATCGCGGCACTAAAACGACTGATATCATTCGGGTGGATGGCATGACAACTGTCTGGGGAGCCATTGTCAGCCTGGGACGCCTCAAAGTGACTGACCAGGTAACTGGATATGAAAGATGGGATATTCATACCCGACGTATGCTTCATATGCTTCCATTGGATTTGCCGCCCTATATTTTTGAAACAGAAGGGATCTGGATTCAAATCCCCAAATCGGTTCAGGAAAAAGCAGAAGAACAATATTATCATTTTATGGGTGGCATTCATGCATTAGAACATGCAACGATTGGCATATTTCCATTGCTGGTACTTTCTGACCGAAATGATTTGGGCGGCATTTCAACCACATTTCATTCTCAATTAAATCATGCCGCAGTGTTTATTTACGACAGTACGCCTGGTGGTGCGGGGTTGACCAATCAGGCGTTTCAAAAAATTGAAAAGTTACTTCAACATACCTTGAATGTCATCCAATCTTGTGCGTGTGAAAATGGATGCCCACGATGTGTACATTCTCCCAAATGCGGATCAGGAAATCGTCCGATTGATAAACGCAGTGCCATTTTTTTGCTTGAATCCATTCAGTCAATGGATACGCCGAACAATACAGAAATTGATGATGCCACGCAGCGTGTGAATGAAATTATTGAATTACAAAACAAACCACCTGATACAGAAAAACATGTTCATGATGACGTTCCAAAGCCAGATACATTAAAAGAATCCGCTGTAACTCTGTTTTATGGCGTATTAGATATTGAAACAAAACGTTCGGCACAAGAAGTGGGCGGATGGCATAGGGCCGATAATATGGGAATCAGTTGCGCGGTTTTGTATAACTCGAAAACAAACACCTATGACACCTATCGGGATCACCAGATAGAAGATTTGATTGCAGTCATGCGTCAGATGAAACTCATTATCGGATTCAATATCAAACGATTTGATTATCGGGTATTGTCAGGATATGTTCAAACAGATTATTCGCAATTTCAAACATTGGATTTGCTGGAACATGTTCATCAACGTTTGGGATATCGATTGTCTTTGGGTCATCTGGGTGAAATTACGCTGGGGGCGCCAAAAAGCGCCAATGGCTTACAGGCATTGCGTTGGTGGAAAGAAGGCAAGATTGATGAAATTATTGATTACTGTAAAAAGGATGTTGAAATTACCAGAGATCTGTATATTTTTGGAAAACAAAAGGGATATGTCTTATTTCGTAATAAAGCAAAACAAATTGTTCGGCTTCCGGTGCGCTGGTAGACCTGGGAACGTTCAAAGTTCCAAGTATACGTTTCTCACCCTGGCTATAATTATTTCAGATGAAATTTCTTGCAAAAAAAACGTGTCTCTATTATTATGCTTTGGAACGTTTTTGAAAATAACTTGCTCATTTTTCTTGATCGTACAAAAAAATAAGATCGTGTAGAAACGCAGCATGCTGCGACTCTATGTTACAATAGTCCAATGCGAACAATCGCAATAATGAGGAAGTTATTTGCAGAATATTCCTTACAAAAAAAATTTTATTTCTTTTATTTACAAAATTTCAAACTGAAATAAGGTGATTCGGAAAGGAGCATATTATGTTTAATAGAGCAACACTAATAGGTCGTTTGGGACGTGATCCAGAATTGAGATACACCCAAAGCGGCATGGCTTTCGCAGTCTTTACCATGGCGACCAATGAATCCTGGAAAGACAAGGAAGGCAACAAGCAGGAAAGAACAGAGTGGCATCGCATAATTGCATTTGGACGCCTGGGAGAAATCTGTGGGCAGTATCTTGCCAAAGGACGACTTGTTTTTATTGAAGGCCGTATTCAAACCCGAGAATGGGTTGATAAAGAAAATGTGAAACGATATACAACTGAAATCGTCGCATCTGAAATGAAAATGTTAGAGAGTAAAGCTTCCGCATCTTCAGTATCGGCATTTCAAGATGATCCCGGCCCTTCTGATGCCGATCATATTCCTTCGCCGCCAATGGCAGGCACTCCGCCAGAAGAAGGCAATTTGGACGATGTTCCCTTTTAAGATGGCGCAATTCAATAAAAAATGGACTTGATTGTTTGTTTTCAAACCAGGTCCATTTTTAGAAATATTTGAAAAAGAAGATCCCCACTTTCATAATCGTCCAAAAAAACAAGGTCGTGTAGAGACGTAGCATGCTACGTCTCTAAAGTACAATTACCTCAAAACGAACAATATTATTAAATGGGGAAGGTATTTTCAGAAAAGTCCTAAGGAAAACTCGAAAAATAAGTTCCCCACTTACTTATGTGCCAGCCCGATGTAGGGGCGAACCTTATGTTCGCCCTCGAACTAATTACGCTTTCGTTCCTATGTACGATGGGCGAACATAAGGTTCGCCCCTACACGTTCTTGGCACATAAGTAAATGAGAAATTTATTTTTCGAGCATTCCTAAGTGTTATTGTCATTCATCCATGTAATGGCATCATTCAATCGTTTTATAACGACGTTCATTCCCAGCGCATTTATCATTTCCACAAGTCCAGGACTGACTTTTTTTCCAGTCAATGCAACACGAACTGCCTGTGCAATCGCACCTAATTTGATATTATTTTCTGAAGCAATCTCTTTCAATATGGTTTCAAAGAATGAATCATCAATGGTATCTTGATTGGACAATTTTTCTATAAGCGTCTGTAATGGATTCACAATAGCGGTGTTGAGAAATTTTTTAGCAGGTTTTTCATCATATTCTATTTTATCTGTTTCAAAATAAAAATAAGCACTCTCAGCCATTTCAACCAGCGTTTTACTTCGCTTGTTCAAGGTGCTGATGACCTTTTCAACATAATTTTGAGAGACAAGATCATCACTGTATTTTTTTAAGAATGGTTTAACATAAGGATAGAGTCTTGTCGTTGAATTGCTGCGAATATGCTCTGCATTGATTGCCAGCAATTTTTCAGGATTAAAAATACCTGCTGAACGTCCAATATGATCTAAAGTGAATTTTTCTATAAGTTCATTTCGTGTAAAAATTTCTTGATCCCCATAGGACCATCCTAAACGAACAAGATAATTGATAAATGCATCCGGAAGATATCCCATGTCACGATATTCAAGAACCGACATGGCCCCATGACGTTTACTCAGCCTGGATTTATCTGATCCCAATACCATCGGTACATGCGCAAATTCAGGAAGGGGTTTGTTGAAAGCCTGATACAATAAAATTTGCCTGGCAGTGTTGGTGAGATGATCATCACCGCGAATAATGGTATTGATTTTCATATCAATATCATCCACCACCACCACAAAATTATATGTGGGCATCCCATTTTGACGCTGAATAATAAAATCATCCATTTCGTGATTTTGAAATGAAATATCCCCCTTTACCCGATCATTAACAATAGTCGTACCTAATCGTGGTGCCCGAAAGCGCACCACAGTATCATCAGATTGACTCAAATGCTTTTCCCTGCATGTACCATCGTATCTAACAGGTGCTCCAGATTCCAAAGCTGCTTTTCTCTTGGCTTCAAGGGTTTCAGGCGTACAACTACAATAATATGCATGCCCGGTTTCCAAAAGCAATTGAACATAGTCTTGATATATCTCCAGTCGATCTGACTGATAATATGGGCCTTCATCCCAGTCAATTTCCATCCATTTGAGTGACTCAATAATGGCATCGGCGGACTGGCGCGTAGAGCGTTCAACATCAGTATCTTCAATTCTCAATACAAATTTTCCACCAGTGTGACGTGCATAAAGCCAGTTAAATAAAGCTGTTCGTGCACCACCAATATGCAAGTAACCTGTTGGGCTTGGGGGAAAACGTGTTCGTATGTTTGGCATGTTTTCTTAATTCCTTATTTTTTTCGGTTAATCAATTTCTTCTGTGTCATACAGGTTCATAATGTTCCCTCATCAAATAATTTAATAGCATAGCTTTTTTTTCTAGAAAAATCAAGTTCTTTGTTTGAAGGTTGGACGTGTACAAGAACAGGGCGCATTCCCAAAAAGTCGGACTTTTTTTCACAAAAACCGGCATCGAACCTATGGTCGAAATTTGAAATCAATTGTATTAATTTCGGACAGGGCGGCTACAAGTTAGGGAAAAATTATCTTTCAGGAAAAACAAACAATCGACGACCCAAATAATTTAACACCAGAACCAAAAGGCTTGCAGTAATTTTTGAATAAGGAAAACTCGAAAAATAAGTTCCCCATTTACTTATGTGCCAGCCCGATGTAGGGGCGAACCTTATGTTCGCCCTGCGACCAACAATCGTTTGTGAACCTATGTCCGAGGCAATCGTTTCAGGTATCTTTCATGTAAGGATAAGTCTTCGGTAAATCCATACCCTTGAGTCAGGATAAAAATCAAAACATAAATAAACATTAAATGTCGCATCATAACCTCCAGCTACTTATCCGAAACTTTTTTTCGCTCTTCCTTAAAATCTGTTAATCTATGCTGTAGCCATCCCACCTTGCCGCGTCTCCGGAAATTGATTCATAAAGTGAACAACATTCTGAAACTGTTCCTGAATATTGCGTGGAATTGTCATGGCATTATTTTGATACCTGGTTGAGCTGGTTTCATTTGATAAATCAGCATCAGAATTATTTTCATAAGTCACCCGACTCGAAATCGGTTGACTGTAATGAAGCTGCTCTATGTGATCTTGAAACAATTGTTCAATTTTTTTATAGACTGCATCAAAAGCTGTTTTTCGATCCCATATGATATAGGCGATCAGTCCAATGATTGCGGCCAAAATAGTCAAAAAATAATTATCAAGTCTTGAAACGTGATTCTCTATCGAATCAATTCGCTTGTTTAATGCTTCAAATCGCTGGTTCATCTCTCTGATGAGCGATTCAAACTGCTTATCCACAGCTTCAAATCGCTTATCCACAGCTTCAAACTGCTTATCCACAGCTTCAAATCGCTTATCCACAGCTTCAAAACGCTTATCCACAGCTTCAAATCTCTGGTTCATCTCTCTTATGAGTGAATCAAAGCGTTTATCCACAGCTTCAAATCGGGCAATAATCGCTTTCTGTCCTTCTTCGAGTCTTGCGAGACGTTGGACGTTTTCCAGGTACTTTTCATTTAAGGATAGTTCCTCGGCAAATCCGGTTCCATAAATCAGGATGATAAAAAAACAAGTCCTCAGAAAAACAAGCTTTAAATGTGGCATTATAACCTCCAACAGTCATTATGTTTTATGAAACTCTTATATTTCAATATTATGTGGTAATATATAAATTGTCAATAGTCGCTTTTTCTTAGCCCCGAATGGGGCGAAAGCATATAGCCCGGGTGCTTTAGAGCCAGTTTATTAATATCAAACAATCTCTTATGTAAGCGGTCATACGTTTTCGGGTAGAAAAAAGTTCGTTCAACTGCAATTGTTCGACCGGTCGTGCTGGAATCAAAATTTTTCAATACCAGGCGGTCGAACATAGCCCGGAAGGTTATACTTTTATCAACCCGACTTTAGACCAGACTGCGACAGTTTTATTAATCATTCAATCTTAGGCTAAAAGCTATGTTTATCATGATGCCCTACCGTCTAATTGTGATTCGAGCATTTGTTTTAGGCGAATAATTTCCTGATCTTTTTCCTGAAGAGCAGCATCTTTTTCCTGAAGCGCAACATCTTTTTCCTGAAGCGCAACATCTTTTTCCTGAAGAATAAAAAAAGCCTGAAATCTTTCCTTTTCCGCCTGTTCTTTCATTTTTAATGCATGAGCAT
>Ga0272440_1000879_pt1 | contig 25248 bp, 20 predicted proteins | sample SSMMMBAug17_FD_192440 | JGI IMG/M metagenome (GOLD analysis project Ga0272440, IMG submission 192440) | Marine sediment archaeal communities from Little Sippewissett salt marsh, Falmouth, MA, United States - SSM-MMB-Aug17 | ecosystem: Environmental > Aquatic > Marine > Wetlands > Sediment ...
AATCTATTAATTCAATGCCATTAGAATGGCAATAGTTAATCTTTATTTCCCATAGCCACAACCCTCCTTCACTCTAACAAAATGTCATGCAGAAGAACCAACGTTCTAATACTCGACACTCTATGAAGTCCATTAATAAAAAAAGCCCTCAAAGGGATAATCTCTTTGAAGACTACGCCATAATTACTAATTTTTTGTTGCTTATTTGTTTTCATAATGCTCTATCAACCAGGATAAAGAATTTAAGCTACGACCATAAGTTTTGATACAAAATTTATGGCCCATGTTTTAATAAATTGACAGATAATGTCAATCATTTTTTTTAATTCTTAAGTTACTTTTCAAGTCCTGTGCCATTACCAAAAAATAAATCCAGCAAAACAATAATCATTATAGCTGGATATCTGATTTCATTCAACTTAACACGCCATCGGCAAATCAAATTAAAAAGAACATCTAATAATTATTGAGAAATTTAACGCCTTTTTTACTTTACATGTAAACTGGCATTACAGTTCAATTATTATTGGCCAGTAGGTTCAGACATTTGGGACAGCATCTGGTAATAATATTGGTATTCCAAGCGTCTGAAAGGCCAGAATCCTTTGACAACTGAATATTGTTCAAAATTTTTATAATAATAATTGTATACCTTTTTGTAAAACAGTTTTCCATGGCCCTCTAGGAATTTTGTGCCGACGGTCAAAATTTCACTCTCAGGATCGAAAATGTATTGTTTGGATTCTTCAAAAAAATAGTCTCCTAAAAAGCCATTTTTTGCCAACCCTTTATACATTGCTGTTTGTTGTGGGACTGTTGCTTTATACTTTCCATCTTCCGGGTCAGCTGTCAATAAAACTGTTTTTGGTGCCACAAGGTCTTTATTTTTAAGATTTGCAACAAAAGGATTCATTAATTTATAGGTTGTCGCTGTTTTCATCTGCCTGGTATTGAAAATATAAATCTCTATTTCATTTAAAATGTTCAACTGATAATAGGGATTTTTTTTAAAACACCCCTTTTCTGGTGACAGATATTTTTTAATTGTTTCCACCTTGCCGAGCATTTTTCCATTGTCATATAAAAAATCAACCCATTTGTCGAATACCTTTAGCTGTCCACAAGCTTCCAGTTGACCGGATGCAAAAAAACGAATGTCTGCACTCTGAAAAGCATGGTCCCCGATTTGCCAATGAACATTGCTTGCATGAAAATAAATCTCTTTTTGTGCGGTTTTTCCAAAATTGAACTCAATTTCTTTATCTGAAAAGGGTGGTATGCCTTTTAGGAAAAAATCGTAGTCATTTAAAAATATGTGTGCATTATCAAATTGGCATTTACCATATTTTACTGTACGCATTTGCTCTGAGTACCAGGTATCACCAGATTCATTGTATTTTAACTGAATATTTTTCCCTGTGAGATCAATTAATTGTTCGCTTACTAAGGATGCTGTTATTTCTCCTGTTTGAGATATTGAAAAATCAGTTAATGTGTGAATTTGATCTGCTACGATGTGGATAATATTAATTTTTTCATCGCTTTCAAATCTATTATTGGAATCATCATAATCAAATGTTAGAGAAATGCCAGCAATTAAAGCATTTGCAGTAATATGGGCGATATCATTTTCAATATGAAATTCAGCATCAGTCAGCCTTTGATTCCCAAAATGAATCACTGTAAATATATCTTGCCAATATTGCTTTTCCTGATCATAAGTCAATTGAATTGGCTGATTGATTTCATCTGTGAAAATATCAGTATTTAGTTGACCATTATTGTGAAGCGGGTTCATTTCAACCTTTTGCTCTCATGTTTCGCAATAATGCCTGAACATGAGACTTTATCATGATGAAACATGATTGAATGTTTACTTATGCCAGCAAAAATTAACGAATACTCAAAAAATAAATTTCCCCATAATAATCTTGTTCGTTCTGATGTGAATGTACTGTTTAAAGGCGCAGCATGTGCTACGTCTCTACGCGAACTTACTTGATTGAAGGAACAACATAAAATGAGGATGTTATTATTTAAGCGTTCCTAAGCATATTAAACAGTTCAGTTCTCACAGGTTCATTTGTTTATAAGTAATAAAACCTGTACATTTATTTTCAGATCAACTGGTGTTTAGGTTTTAGACGCTTCCCCACTCTGAAAAAATATTGATATTTTCGGTGATAATGAGCAGATCATTCAAATCTGACATGTCAAAATTAATTGAACTACCGAAATATTTACCATTTTTTTTATTCTGTCAAGAAGTTTTTCAATATTAACTTGTTTTTTAGTGCTATTATTAAATAAAAATTGTTAAACAGGCAATTCAATAATAAATTTTGTGCCTTGTGGCTCATTGTCCATCACTGATATTTTGCCATTGTGATCCGAAATAATTGAATTAACAATAGAAAGTCCCAGGCCGGTCCCTTGCTCTTTTGTTGAAAAATAGGGTTCAAATAATCTGGGCTTATTTTCATCAGAAATCCCCACACCCGAATCTGCTACTGCAATCTTGATTGCTTTTAAATCTATTAAATGCTCTAAAGTAACAGTAATAGATCCCTGTTCACCAATGGCTGAGATGGCATTATCAAAGAAATTAATAAAAGCACGTTTAAATTGCTGCTTATCAATGTTTAGTTTGGGGATTTCGTTGTGAGCTTCAAGTGTGAATTCAATATGAGGTGTTCCTTCACGATACAGGGCGATGGTCTCTTCAATTAATGGAATCAGATCACAAGGCACTGGATTGACTGTAGGAAAACGCGCAAATGCTGAAAATTCATTGACCAGATTTCTAATCTGATCCACCTGATCAACAATGGTTTTGATACATTCATTAAAAACAGAATCATCAAGTGGGCCGGAAAATCTTCGATGGAGTCTTTGAGCCGATAATTTTATGGGTGTCAAAGGATTTTTGACTTCATGGGCAATGCGCCGGGCAACTTCACGCCATGCAGCGATGCGTTGTAATTTTTCTTGTTCAGTCAGGTCATCAAATACCAGTACCATCCCCATATGCGCGCCATTTTTTTTCAAAGCAGTTGCATGAAGCATAAAACTTTTTTGTCGGCCATCAAGGGTAATTTTTAATGGAATATTTAAGGAGCTGTCCAGTGCGAGCTTGTCCATGACTTCAGATGCCAATGTCAGGTGTTGCCCATGAAGCAAATGTCTGTAAGATTGATTGGTCACATCCAATGGGTTAATAGCGAGCATGGCTGCTGCGGATTTATTAATTGTGGTGACAAACCCTCTGGCATCCAACGAGATAACCCCAGCTGAAATATTATGCAATACAATTTCCATGTATTGTCTTTTTTCCTCAATTTCTGTGTTTTGATCCCTGAGCTTTATAGCGGAATATTCCAATTCTTTGCGGCTTTTTTGCAAATCAAATGTCATTTGATTAAAGGATTGAACCAGACTGCCCATTTCATCGTCCCCCACCTGACCGATCCGAAAGGAAAGATTACCCTCGGCAACCCGACGCGTTCCCTCAGCCAGATTTCGGATAGGAATGGTTAATGATTTAGATACTTTTAAACCAAACCAAATAGCACCAAACAGAATCATTAATGCCACTATGGTCAATGTTACGTAATGAGTTAATTTTACAGGATGTTTAAGCAGTTTGAGTTGCTGATATTCCTCAATTCCTTTTGACACTGATGCCAAATTTTCAGACAAATTTTTTCCAATCATAGTCGTGATTACGATCATCACTGTGGCATTATTTTCAGGCATGTTAAAGGGGACAGTTCCAATGGTTTTAATCAATTCTCCCTCTAAACTGCCAATTTTTAAATGACGAATACCAAAAGGCGTTAATTTTTTTTGAAAATCATCCACAGAGACACGTTCAAAAAAATCCTCATCCATTTCAGATGCCATGGATATAGCGATTCGTTTGTAATGCATGGAATATACTTCAATGGCAAAAAGATTGAACGTCCTGCGGGCTGTCTGAATATAGCTTTTTAATTTTACTGGACTCTCATACAAACGCCTTCGATGGATCTGACCAGCAATTTTTTTTGTATAAAATTGATTATGGTTTTCAACATAATCGTACAAACCACGCCCCACAGCCAATGCATTGCTAAAAGCCTGCTCAATGGATGCATTAAACCAGAACTCAATGCTGTTTGATATAAAATTAACAGAGAAAAAAAACAAAATAATGGTGGGCACCAGTGAAACCCCAAGAAATGCCAATACCATTTTTGTTCTCAGCTTTGACCCTATCTTTTTAATACGTCGTTCGTAAATGAGTTTTGCCGCATTTCGAAAAACCATGTAAATCAGAAACAACATGAGCAACATATTGATATTCATTAGAATAAACATTAGAACAGTGTTTGACAGCGGAATTTGGGTACCAAACTTAACAATTTTGACTTCAATATAGGTCAGCAGAATGAATATTATAATAATGATAATAAGGGGAAGCCAGGAATTATGAGATGTGTCATTTTTTGATGATTTATCACGAAACCTGTTGCTGGTAGAGCCATGGCTTGTTCTTTTTTTTGTTTGATTCATTGGGGGAGAACCTTCATGTAAAAAGTTATTTAATAAACAAAATCAACAGTATACCAGTCTGTTTCCAAATCCCACATGGAAACAAAAAAAAGCACGTAATGCAAATAAAAGGGCAATCGAACTTCATCCAGCTCGGCCTTTGCACGTATTTGATATTGAGAACCTTTGGTCAATCTGTCAAGGGGGGCAAGTTTCAGGTTATCTATTTGAGACATCATTTTTTGGGCTTCAGGAAATGATGGGGTTATAAATGGGCTGTTTTTATCCCATGACCGGATGACTTTGAATTCTTTTTTCATGGGATCATATTTGATGGTATGTGCAATTTGGAGTGATGCGATTTGTCGATCCATTAGAAACCGGCGCACTTTATATAATCCAATAAAGGTTGAAAAGGTTGCTGGCACGCCACTCATAATCGCTTTGGTGACTTCGTGGGAAAAACAACCTTCGATTCCCATATAGAGCAATAAATCATCACGTGTATTTGTGATAATAATATCAGTCAACTGGGCTTCACCAGGCCAACCTGGTGCAGGGACTGCAAAAAACACTAAACATAAGATACTAACATATTTTAATTTATTAATATTCATTCCATATATCCATAAACTGTCTAATAACGTTCAAAAATTTTCTTTCTAAAAATAAAAAAAGGCTTGACATCTTTTTAACAAACATATATCTTAAGTACGTTTTTTACAAAAGCCGGGGTGGTGAAATTGGTAGACGCAGGGGACTCAAAATCCCCCGGGCTTCGGCCCATGAGAGTTCGATTCTCTCCCCCGGCACTGAGATGAAAAGGCAATCTTAGAAATGAGATTGCCTTTTTTTATGCACTTTCCAATATCATGGTAACCGGCCCATGATTGATTAAAGAAACATCCATCATCGCACCAAACACGCCAGTTTGCGTAACAATACCCGATTGCCTGACCTGTTCCACAAAATATAAATACAATTCATTAGCCATATCTGGTGGTGCCGCTTTGATAAATGATGGCCGGCGTCCTTTTCGGCAATCGCCAAGCAATGTAAATTGAGAAACGATAAGCATTTGACCATTAATATCCAGAAGCGATCGATTCATCTTGCCAGCATCATCTTCAAAAATTCGCAAATGAATTATTTTATCTGCAAGGTAATCGGCATTTTTTTCTTGATCATTTTGCCCGACACCAAGAAGCACCAACAAGCCTTCATCAATACGACCAGAGGATTTACCATTAACTGTAACCTCACTTTGACTGACTCTCTGAACAACAGCAATCATGTGTCATCCTCTGACAATGGATTGGCTTCAAATCGACAGACCCGATCCCCGGTAGCCCAACAATCTATTTCATTGACATCAAAAGGTTTACCGGTGTATTCTTCAAGAATACCGGCAATAAACCCTTCATCATAGTCACAGATGGTTTCATTGATCATGGGGATGCCAGAGCAATCCAGGTCTTCAGCCACACTTAAGACAAATGAATTGGTTTCTTGATTGACCTTTTCAATACGCAAAATGCCAATACCAAATTTTTTTAATGCATCCTGAAGATTGGCGACAAATTCATTCAGTGCCAGGCTTGTATCTATGACATTGGCACAAAAGCTCATCCCCGCACTTTTACCGGAATCATACAAAATTTGAGAGGCAGTTTGCGGGTCATAGCGTTTAATTAACACATCACGCATGGTATATTGCATCAACCGATACACGGCTACATGCGTGGTTGTTCCCAGATTGGGCCGACCGGTTTCGATATCCCCCAGGTCTGACCATGAAAATAATAGTTCTGATCTTGGTTCTTTAAACATATTGTTTGTTCCTGTTTTTTTCAAAAGCAAAGCCATGCTTTTGAGTGATTTAATATTTAACTACAGTAATTTTTAAGGTATTCCTTACCTATTTGTCAAGGTCATTGCTTTTAAATGAAATAGTTGCTCCAATAAACGCACAAAATAAAGGATGTGGCATCATCGGCTTAGACTTGAACTCTGGGTGAAACTGACAGCCCAAAAACCAGGGGTGATCAGCGATTTCAATAATTTCAACCAATTCTTCATCTGGTGATGTGCCACTGATTACCATTCCTGCATCTTGAAGGGACTGGGCATAAGACTTATTAAATTCATACCGGTGACGATGTCTTTCCGAAATGGTCGTTTGATTATAAGCTTTCTGAGCAAAGGTATCCTTAAACAGTTTGCAGGTATAAGCCCCCAAACGCATGGTGCCCCCTTTTTCTGATTGGGAGCTTCTTTTTTGAATGGTATCCGATTTTTCATCATACCATTCCCGCATTAAGTAGATTACCGGATCTGGTGTATTAGTATCAAATTCAGTACTATGTGCTTTGGTCAGTCCCAGAACATGACGTGAAAATTCAATGACTGCCACATGCATGCCCAAACAAATACCCAAAAAAGGTACTTTGTTTGTTCTTGCATATTGGGCAGTCAGGATTTTTCCAGGAATTCCCCGGTTGCCAAATCCGCCTGGCACAAGAATACCATGAACATCTCCCAAAAGATTGTCAATATTGTCTTGAGAAATGGTATCAGAATCGACATATTTGAGGGTTACCTTGCAATCATTGGCCACACCACCATGATACAGAGCTTCATTAAGGCTTTTATAGGATTCTTTTAGATTGGTATATTTTCCAACAATGGCAATTTGAACATTTTTAGACAAATTGTTCATTTTTTGGATAAGTGACCGCCAGGGTTTAAGCTTGGGTGCAGCAGTCCACATGAACATTTGTTCTACGATTCGATTATCAAGGCCTTCGTTATGAAAATTCAGGGGGACCTCATAGATATTATTGGTATCTTTTGCTGTGATAACATCATTAATATCCACATTACAGAACAAGGCAATTTTGCGTTTGATATCGTTATCCAGGGGTCGATCAGTTCTGCAAATGAGAATATTGGGTTGAATCCCTATACTTCTCAATTCTTTAACACTATGTTGAGTAGGCTTGGTTTTAACTTCACCGGCTGTTGCGATATATGGCACAAGGGTTAAATGAATGTAAATCACATTTTCTTTCCCAACATCCAGACGAAACTGCCGGATTGCTTCCAAAAAAGGCAGACTTTCAATATCACCAATTGTACCGCCAATCTCAACAATAACAACATCTGCCTGTTTTTCGATACTTTTGATACTGGCTTTGATTTCATCTGTAATATGGGGGATCACTTGAACTGTTCCGCCCAGATAATCTCCCCGCCTCTCCTTTGAAATCACAGAATGGTAAATTTTACCGGTGGTAAAATTGTTTTGTTTTCCCAGGCGTGCTGATGTGAATCGTTCGTAATGACCGATATCCAGGTCTGTTTCTGTCCCATCATCGGTGACAAAAACTTCCCCATGTTGAAAAGGATTCATTGTGCCTGGATCGACATTGATATAGGGGTCCAATTTTTGAAGTGTTACCCGAAGCCCCCGACTTTCAAGAAGTGCGGCAATTGATGCAGATGCCAGCCCTTTTCCCAGTGATGACAACACACCGCCTGTTACAAAAATGAATTTGGTTTGATTTGCCATAATATTTAGTTACTTTATAATTGCAATGGACATCAGTTAAATGCCATTTTTGGATATTATTCAAAAGCTCTCTGAAAATCCCGAATTGTTTTTTTAACCTCATCCATATCCGTTTCATAGGGAGAGTCATACACAGTTTGCGCGGGATACATTTGCCGGTAATATTTGACATCAAAAAGATCCCCAGTGACCTCAGGATCAATTTTAAGTGATTTCAATCGGATATCAACCAGAACATTGGCGTCCTGGATATACTCAATCTGTTCAGGATACCAGACATCTTTTGTAATTTCTTTCCAGTGCCGATAGACAATTTCCAAAGATTGGCCATAATTGCCAGGGGTAACGATCCATCGGCACGGTCTGAAAGAATTGATTTCCAACCACAGTTGTGGAACAGACTCATCTGGAAATTTCGCACCAATAACATACACTGCTTTTTTTTCAAACTTGCCATAACTTGACACATTGATATTGATTCCTGATACTGAAAGACGTTGTTTAAGCATTGTTTTGTCACGTTCAAGCAGCAAGTATTTGTATAAATCAAAGGTGGTATGGGGTTCTTCTGAAACAATATTATCAATTATAGTCACGACGCCTTTGGGAGATACAATATGTAGTTTCTGTTTTTCATTCATTAGTATCTCCGAATGCATGGCATCAGGAAATTGATATATCACTGTTTCTTTTAGTTCAAGGGATTGCCCATCATACTCCTGGTTGAGCAAATTAAATGAGTGAACAGCCGATAACGTCTCAGTTGTGCCAATATGCCGGGCCATTTCTTCAATCATTTGTTTGCCTTGCATCACATAGGCATTTGCCGAAACAGCGACGATCAGAATCAAAGGAATATAAATAAAGTGTTTCATGGTACGATTCTCCGGATTGATTTTTTTATTTAAATGCAGTAGAAAACCTGGCAGAACCATCCAATGCATCATGAATACGAATCAATTGATTGTATTTACACACGCGATCAGTTCGTGAAAGAGAGCCGGTTTTAATCTGTCCGGCATTGACTGCAACTGCCAGGTCAGCAATAAAGGTATCTTCAGTTTCACCAGATCTGTGAGAGATGACAGTTGAGTAGCCAGCCTGTTTGGCCATTTCGATTGTTTTCATCGTTTCAGTAACTGTACCAATTTGATTTAGTTTAATTAAAATAGAATTGGCAATACCTTTTTCAATGCCTTCTTTTAATATATCGGCATTGGTAACAAACAGATCATCGCCCACAATTTGAATTTTTTTAGACAGGCGTTGGGTCATCACTGCCCAACCATCCCAATCCTCTTCAGCAAGACCATCTTCAATGGAGAGGATGGGGTATTTATCCATCAGGCTTTCATAATAATCCACCAGGCTTTCAGCAGACATGGATTTATTTTCCGATTTGAATTTGTATTGGCCATTATCATAGAATTCACTGGCCGCAGCATCCAGGGCAAGGCCAACATCTTTGCCAGGAACATAGCCGGCGGATTCAATGGCAGTAATAATATATTTCAAGGCTTCTTCATTGGATGCCAGATTGGGCGCAAAGCCGCCTTCATCGCCAACCGCCACTTGATGCCCCTCATTTTTCAATATTATTTTCAGATGATGAAATATTTCAGCCCCCATACGAACTGCCATAAGAATATTATCTGCCCCTTTGGGAATGATCATGAATTCCTGAATATCCAGATTGTTGGCAGCATGAGCGCCGCCATTAATGATATTCATCATGGGTAAAGGTAAAACACAGCCATTAATGCCACCAAGGTAACGAAACAATGGCAATTCAACTGCACTGGCCGCTGCCCGGCAGACAGCCATGGATACACCCAAAATGGCATTTGCCCCCATATTTGATTTATTGGGCGTGCCATCTATTTCGAGCAGCATTTGGTCTATTCCTGCCTGATCGGCACCATCAAAACCTTGAATTTGAGGGCCAATAATTTCGTTAATCTTTTCAACAGCTCTCTGAACCCCTTTTCCTAAAAATCGTTTATTGTCTTTATCTCTTAACTCAAGGGCTTCACGCTTACCTGTGGATGCCCCTGATGGCACTGCTGCCCGCGCAGCACCTGAAACCAGTAACACCTCCACCTCAACAGTTGGATTTCCACGAGAATCTATAATTTCTCTGGCTTTGATTCTATCTATTGCGGTCATCATCAAAAAGTCCTCCTAATTTTATGGAAAGCGCTTTAGTTTCGAGCTTTCCCTTATGTATATTAAAAATAAAAAAATATAGCATATCTCCTGCAAGAATTCAAGAATTGAACCTGAACACCGGTTCTATTTTGAAGGCCGAACAGAAGGTTCCCTTATACAATGTTGTTTTTTATATCGTTGCTCCCAAACAGGTAAACCATGTACCTTCCCATGATTGAACGATTTTCACCGGCAATTTACTCAATAAATCTTTTATTATGAGTGATTCAGAGTACATCAATCCAGATATCACAAACATTTTATGCCTGATAAATTCAGGTGACTGAACCAATGAAATCAATACATCAAAATGAATATTCGCAACCCATAAGTCAACAGATTTTGTCACCAGATGGTTTGCATCAGCCTGAACAGCAAAAATATGTTTATCCAAATCATTTATCTGAATATTGTTTTGGGTTGTCTGAACAGCCAGAGGATTCAGGTCCAATGCAACAATACGCTGCGCTCCCTTTCGTGCGCCAAATAAGGAGAGCAGCCCAGTGCCAGTACCGATATCAACCATTGTTTCAATAGAGTAGAGAGAAAATGCCGCATCAATGGCCTGAAGGCAATCATATGTTGTAGGATGCGTTCCTGCACCAAACACAACGCCTGGATCCAACCAGATGGGGCGTGGATCAATTTCTGAAATCTTATGCATCCAGGGAGGCGCAATGATGAAATCAGCCAGAGATATCACTTCAAACTGCCCACCGCACCATTCTTGATATGTCATTTGAAAACTGTCAAGCAGTATTAATTCCGGTTGGATAGCCATTAGTTGATCAATTTTCTCCCGAGATTCACAGGTAAAAAATAGAAACGACGTATCTGCTTCAACCCAATTGCCGATATAATGGGAAAGAAACAATTGTTTTTCTGATAATGCTTTTACCTTGCCTTGAATATAATAGATATACAGTATTTCATATGGCGGGCAGTAAATATTAGTTTGTTTCATTTGTCATCCCACTGCTTGTTTATTTACATTTTATTATGTTTCATGGCTTTTTCTTTAAAAAAATTTGCCAGCGTATCTTTTTGATGGTTTTCAAAAATCTGGCTTAATCGGATCAAATACTGATATGCCTGATCTTGATTTTTCAACTCCTGAACACATGTTTCTAAAAAAAGACTTGATTGCGTATGCATATGATTGATCAATCGGGCAAGATTATAAAAAGTATGAATGTATGAGTCATCAGCATTGAGTGCGCGAATGTACCAGTCTAGAGCATTTTGTGGATGATTACATAACATTTCAATATTGCCAATATTGTTAATAACCACCGGATCATCAGGCAGTTCATTGAGAGCAAATTTATAATGATTCAAAGCTTTTCGGTATTCATGTTTGTGTTGCGCCAGAATATTTCCCAGGTTAATGTGAGCATTTAACATCAATGGACAACGCCGAATGGTCTCTTTATAACAGGCAATGGCCTCAGGAATCTGCTGTTGTTTTTGATATGCAAACCCTCTCCCCAGTTTCGCCTTGCAACTATTGGGAGTCAGTTCCAATGCATTAGAAAACAATGTAGTGTCATTTTTCCAAATTTTGATTTGGTGCCAACTGATAATACTCAAGCAAAGGGTCAACATGCCAACAAACAAGATTCCTGTCTGATGATACCATAATCTATTGTTATTATTTGACAAGTATTTTAATACTGCCTGGTTATAACCAGCAGCAATGGAAAAAAACAGGACAATAGCCATACCAGTCATAGGAAAGTAGGTATATCGCTCTGCCAGTTGTTGATCACCCAGTTTTACAATGCCAATAACAGGTATTAAGGTCAGTAAATACCAGATAGTCCCAGTAAAAACGTATGGCAGTCGATCTCTGAAATGCGTCATCCATAGACTGAAAAGAATCAGAACAATCCATGCAAGTAATCCCTGATAAACAGAAATATCAGTCCCTGGATGGGGATAAAAAATTGTAAGATTAACAGGTACAAACATTTTCCAAATATAGACACAATAAGATATACTGGCATTCAATAGTCGATAATGAAATGGCACATCCAAGATAATATATCCCTCACGATCCTGGGACAGTAGTGTTAATCCAGCCACAACCAGAGCCAGCAGCAACATGAATTCTTTTTCTTTGATTAACTGATAGAAAGATCGGGAATGAAATCGTTTGAGGGGCCAAAAATCAAGCGCAAGTAGTAATACAGGCAAAGTAATCATCATGGGTTTGCTCATGAGGCTCAGGCAAAAGCAAAGCCAAACCCAAATTTTTCGTTTAATATCAGGTGCTTCAGTGTACCAGACATATAGCAGCAGAGTCAGATGCGCCAGACAGATAGAAAGCACATCTTTTCTTTCTGCAACCCAGACAACAGATTCCACATGGAGTGGGTGCAATGCAAAGCATACAGTTATCGCTGCTGATACATATATTCTTTGTGTGGCACACCGCAAAAATAGAAATAGCAATAGGGCACTGATTAAATGAATCTGAACATTGGTCCAATGATGCCCCCCTGCATCCATACCATACCAACTGATATCAATCATATGAGAAATCCAGGTCAATGGATGCCAACTGCCCCCGCGTGTTGTTGTGAATGCCCAACAAATAGCATCCCATGTGAGCCCATTTTGAATATGAGGATTATTGATGATATAGAGTTGATCATCATAATAAACAAACTCATGCCAGCGAACCGGATAATACACACCTGCTGTTGTGATAACGATAATTGCGCATATTGTCATTTCTAAGGGGTATTTGCGAAAAATGTTCATCAGAAATACGAGTGGCTTTTGCATATTGACATCACTCCAACAAAGACAAAGGCACGCGAACATTCATGGAAAATATAACCCCAAAAGCCTGGGAAGAAACCTGCTGTCCCCCATATGGCGAAAAGTAACTGCGTTTCATGTCCAATTGATTTAAGCTTTGACTACTGCCATTATCTATCGTCTTATCAGTGGACAGATAAATCCCAACTGCCTGCTCAATGACCCATCGATTGGGCCATCGCCATTCAAAGCCAGTGCCCATAAAAATCTTGTCAGGGATATCCATCAGACTCATATGGGAATCGGAAACTGTTTGGGGGTGATAGGACACACCAGCACGAAGTTTAAAGCTTTCTTTTACTTGCCATTCCATTCCAAGATGATATGATATTGTGTCTTTCATTTTTCGAGGATACACAATCCTGTCATCAACTGGTTGATCCAGAATATCCATTAATAAAAACAATGGATTGTCTTTGTTTTGAAAAACAAGCTGGTAATCATTTTGATGCGACCATCGTGTCCATTGAATATCGAACATAATACATAAATTTCTGGACCAGTCATATTGTAATCCAATTTGGAAAGAATCCGGCCATTTAAATTGATCCATTGATACTGAATGGACAGAATGTTGTTGATCAATGTTTTCCAGTCCATAGGCATTCAACTGGCTTGAAAAACCACGATGATTTCTGCAATATCGGGTGAGTGTCATGAAATCGTCAGAAAAGTGAATTTCAAGCTGCCCTTTGGGTTGTGTTGGAATGGCACTGCGATACACACATCCTACTGTCAAATTGTTAGCAGGTGCCCATAGAATTCCCAGGTTGAATGACATGGAAAAATCATCACGCAATTGCCACTGCATGTGAGAAAAGCCATCAAAAGGGCCAATATTGGGAATGGGTGGTAAAAAATAGCTTTGTGAAAAGCGATCATTGATAATCCGCAGATTGGCGCTCTGTCCCCAGGCAGTCTGACCAATGCCGACTGACATGCCCAATGAAAAGGATTCACTCCAATGGTAGGCAATGCTCGGTGAGGCATAAACCAGGTGCTGTTGGTAATAAGATTGCGTCTGATATTGAGATGGATCATCTGCCTCAAACTGGATTCCTTGCAAAAAAGGCATGTAAACACCTGTTGCAAAAATCCACCTGGAATTTTGGGGACGAAAGGTCATTCCGGTCGGTAATGGCAGGATTTGGATCCCACCATGGGCATCGCCATAAATGGGATAGTACAGACATGTGTTGCCACTGGCAGACTCATGATTTGCCACAGGATCTTGACTGGCAGATATCCCCAATACCTGGAAAGAATTATCAGGAGAAAACTGATTCTTTCGCTTAAATGCCATAGCATGCAAGCCCTGATAATAAACAAAGCCTTCCCTTGCCTGGGATAAGCCTGATGGATTATGGTGAATGGCCATTAATCCAGGTGGTGTTGCAGTAACTGCCCCACCAAGACCTATTGATTTGGTACTGATACCATCAAACGCTTGTATATTGGTAGCGAAAAAAAGAATCAAGGTTTGATAAATGATACGTTTCATCGGTTTTTACCATCCGAATTTGTAATCATGTTGATTAAAAAGCTGTGTGCAAATATCAACAGCATTTGTATCATATAATAAACCTTTTTGTGAATTGATTTCTTTAAGGGCGAGATCCACACCTTGTGATGGCCGATAGGGGCGATGAGAGCTCATGGCCTCCATGACATCAGCAACAGCAAGAACTTTGGATTCAATTAAAATTTCATTATCAGTAAGCCCATTGGGGTAGCCAGAGCCATCCAATCGTTCATGATGTTCCAGAACAATTCTTGCCAGGGGCCAGGGTGATGGCACAGTTTCGAGAATATCGCTGCCAATTCTTGGATGAACCTTTAACACATCAAATTCCATATCTAAAAGCTTGCCTGGCCGATTGAGAATAGCCTCTGGTACGCGCAGTTTTCCAATATCATGCAACAGTCCTGCATACTTTATAGACATTTTTTGTGAATGGTCCAAACCCATCCGCATGGCAATTTCTGTGGCCAGATCTGAGACACGCTGTTGATGCCCGGATGTATATGGATCTCGGCTTTCTACTGTTTGAACAATGGCTCGAATGGTGGCAATCATCAGATTTTGGAGGCGCTCATTCTCCTTCGTCATGGTGGCATTGAGTTCTTGATGTTTGTGAACAAGCTTTTCCCTTGATTGTTTGATATTAATATGATTTTCCATTCTGGCTTTCAGTTCTTGTTCATGATAGGCATATTTCATGAAATCTGCTGCGCCGGCCTGAAAAGCCGCCAGAGTATCGGATTGGTCGAAAACTTCGGATATAAAAATGACTGGAATATCTGCTGTATTAACATTTCCAGAAAGTTGGGCACAGCAAGCGATGCCATCAGCTTTGTTGAAAATGACATTAATCAATATAATTTCAGGTTTTTTCTGGACCGCTGTTTCAATCAATACATCTGTCCGGTTGATACAAAACAGATGATAATCTTTTGACAATGAAAGAGTGAGATGATCCATTGTTTCCGGTAAATCACTACAAATGATTACATATGGCTTTTGTTCAGACATAATACCTACCAGTCAAAATTATAGTTGTTATCAGACATCAGTGACATGCAAACATCCACAGCTTTAGGATCAAACAGAATATTTTTGTTTTTAAGCAATTCCCCTTCAGCAATATCAATTCCCAGAGCCGGACGATAGGGACGATGAGATGTCATGGCTTCAGCCACATCAGCCACACAAATAATTTTAGATTCCAGATGAATGTCATCTCTCTTCAGGCCATATGGATAGCCGGAACCATTGAGTTTTTCATGATGTTGAAGAATAAATTCTGCCACAGGCCAGGGGAATGGAATATGTTTAACAAGGTCATAGCCCACCTGTGGATGAATGCGAATAAGTTCATATTCCGATGGTAACAATGGGCCCGGCCTGGAAAGAATGGTGTCTGGAATACGAATTTTGCCGATATCATGAAGTAAACCTGCAATGCGGATGGCTTCAATTTGATCATCAGATAAATGCATCTCCCGGGCAATATCTGATGCCAGCTTTGCCACACGTTGTTGATGTCCGGCTGTTGAGGGGTCGTTATTTTCAAACATTTGAGACATGGCACTGATTGCAGCACAGAGCATTTGTTTGATATCTGCATTTTTTTTCTCTACCTGACGTTCAAGCTGAATATTGGTTTGTTTAATATTTTCATTGGCATGACAGATATTCAAATGATGATTGATACGCATGTGGATTTCCGGCATGTGAAAAGGTTTGGTGATATAATCCACAGCACCCATCTCAAAGCCTTGGGCAATATCGGCTTCATCACCTTTGCCAGTGATAAAAATGATTGGTATTCCAGAAGTTACAGGATCATTTTTTAGTTTGCGGCATATTTCAAATCCATCCATAAAGGGCATCATGATGTCCAGCAAAATTAAGTCGGGTTTAATTTCTGGTGCCGAAGACAGGGCATCGGGTCCGGTCAGAGCGCCATGAATGGCATAATCGGGTTCAAGATAATCTGTCAGTGTTTCAATATTCAATTGATTATCATCTATAATCATTAAAAGTGGTTTTTTAGATTGTGTCATGTTTGCCTTTGAAACCATAATAAAGCCAGGGTGTAAGACTCACTGCCAAAGCCGGCAATTGATCCCCGGCAAACATCTGCAATGAGCGATCTGTGACGAAAATCCTCACGTGTATGGGGATTGCTTAGATGCACTTCTACCACAGGAATCTGAATAGCAGCGATAGCATCACGAACCGCCACACTGGTATGCGTATATGCCCCGGCATTGATAATAATGCCGGCACAACGATTGCCAGCCTGCTGGATTGCATCAACCAATTCTCCTTCAATATTGGACTGAAAGAACGTCATTTCAATATTATACGTATGTGCCAGTTGCTGAAGCTGAGTTTCGATATCTTTCAGGCTTTGGTTGCCATAAATCCCTGGCTCCCGCTGTCCAAGCATATTAAGGTTTGGACCATTGATAACTGAAATTCTCATTAAAAAAAGTCTCCAATGATTTGTTTATTGTAAAACCTGACGTTTGTTCAATAAAAAGGCATCTGCCAAAACAATTGCAGCCATTGCCTCGGCAACCGGACAAATTCTACTACAAATGCAAGGGTCGTGCCTGCCTTTAATGGTAATCATTTCTGGATTACCATTGGTATCAATTGTAGCCTGTGATATGGAAATGGATGGTGTGGGCTTAATTGCCATTTGCATAATAATACTATCCCCATTTGAAATACCACCCAATATGCCCCCCGCATTATTGGAATCAAAGCCATTGGGTGTTATTTGGTCATTATGCTCGCTTCCTGTCATTTGTGCTGCACTGAATCCTGCGCCAAATTCAATGCCTTTAACAGCCCCAATAGAAATCATTGCCATAGCCAACATGGCATCCAACTTATGAAAAACAGGTTCACCCCATCCAGGCGGTACATTTTTAGCCACCAGTTGAATAACCCCGCCAATAGAGTTGCCATCATTTCTAACCCGATCTACCAATGCCAACATTTCATCGGCTTTGTCAGGATCAGCACACCGCAAGGGATGTGTTTCGGCGTATTCAGGATCAATGAATTCAGCAGAAATATCACCAATAGAAAGGGTGTAGGCCTGAATTTCAATATCTAATGGCTGAAGCAAGGCTTTTGCAACTGCGCCGGCTGCAACGCGAGCCAATGTTTCACGACCTGATGACCGGCCACCACCGGGTTGAAGTTTCAAACCATATTTTTTAAAATAAGTATAATCAGCATGGCCTGGCCGAAATAGATGCGCAATATCTGAATAGTCTTTGGACCGGGCATCTTTATTGAAGACTGCCAATGCAATGGGGGATCCCAGTGTTTTACCATTCGCAACGCCAGATAGTATTTGTACCTGATCGCTCTCTTTTCTTTGAGACACCCATTTTGAGGTCCCGGGACGGCGTCGGTCCAGATCTTTTTGGATCCAGTCTGTATCCAGATCAATTCCAGCCGGCATGCCATCAATGATAACTCCCAGGCCTGCACCATGGGATTCGCCAAATGTGGACAATTGAAAAATCTGTCCAAAGTGACTTGACATATTTTTTCTCCTGATTGATAATTTTTAGAAACTGCCTGTCGATTCTTGTTTCAAAAAAAACTGAAAACTTAATGTTCAAGTTTTTTTGTCTTGAATTGTGAAAAACTTGTACTGCTCGTTGGTTTGGTTTTGTTTTGACCGGCAATTTTGGTTACATGGTTCATTTTCTTCCTGTTAGCGCTTGATTTAACAACTGAGAAATAACAACAACTGGTAACTGTTTTTCACCAAATGCATCATATTGTATTTGGCAATAGGTGCATGCTGTACAAATCATATCTGCCCCAGATTGAATGGCATCTGATAATTTAGATTGCAATAAGGCCCTGGACAAAGATGGATTTCTATCAAAAACAGGTTGTCCACAACATTCGGATCGTTTGGGCCAAAACACAGTTTCTGCACCAGTTGTTTCAATTATTTTTTCAAAAATTGTGGGGTCAAAAGGATGATCAAAATTCATGATTTTTGCCGGTCGAAGCGCATGACACCCATAGCTTGCTGCAACGACTGGTTTGGATTCAAATGGATGGCGAATGTTGTCTTTTATCTGATCCAAACCAACATCATGATAAAGCAATGATAGCAAGTGTTTTATTTCTATGTTACCCGAATAAGTCAGACCTTCCTGTTTCAGACGTTCATTGACGCTTTTAAATAAAATGGGATCATTTTTCAGCAAGTGTTGACTGTGTTTGAGATTGCCAAAACAGCATTTACAAGGGGTCATGATATCCAGGTGAGCATGTTCGGACAGGGCAATATTTCTGGCGGCTGAAAAAACAGATGCTTCCATATTTTGATGACGAATAGGATATCCACAGCAATTAAATGGCAGGGATATCCAATGGATATTCAATGAAGTCATCAGCGACAGAGTGGATTTTCCATACTCCGGAAGATGACCGGAAATTTTGCATCCCGGAAAATAACTGTATTTTAATTGCATGCTTATATTTCTCCTGTGGGTTTTAAATTGATGTGCGCATGGGCCATATTACGCAACTCATAAAAAACATCTGCAACAGGGATGTGTTGGGGACAGTTTTCCTGACACATATAACAGGTGGCACACGTCCATACCATCTGTGTACCCAATGCCTTATCTTTGAGCCCGATACGCAATAAGTTCATCACTTGCTGAGGTGTCAAATCAATGGGATTGCCACTGCTTGATGCGGCAGCCACAACTGGACAAACCTGGGTACAAATTGAACATTGCACACAGGCTTCATATGTTGAGGGATCATCAGAAATAACCGACTGAAAGGCTGGCGGCCTGATGTTCTGAGATTGCCATAATCCTGCCCATTCAAAGGCTGTATGTTGGTGAATCAATGATTCAGCAGGACACAAACCTTTTGATTGAAGTTCTTGTTTTGCAGTTTTCCAGATATCCAGCAGGGGGATTCCTGATGGACAATTTAGTGTGCATTGATTACATTCAGTACAAATGGCATTCCCGCGAAATAAGTTTTCCAATGCAATGGGATGTTTTCCTCGGGCCATGGATAAAACCGCACTTACTTTTTCCGATGGCAAAATACAATCATTGCCAATCACCTGGCAAATGGGTGCCACAGAACAATTTTCAGAGCAAGCACCGCAATGTGTACAGGCATCAAGGGAAATTATATTTGCATTGGCTGTTGCAGCCATATGTGTGGATTCCTGGCTGGATGCATTCATACAGTAATTGAGCGGTGTGGACACCAGGTGAAACATCTTGCTAAAAGGAAGCCATGCCAATCCAATAAAGCACAACATGTAATGAATCATTAACAAAATGGATTCCAGGTTCATGGCATTTAAAACAGATGCAAAGGGGGTAAATAATTGAACAATATTATATGATACAAAAGCATATTGCGGCTGTGAGTGACATGAAGCACAGGAATCCAGATGAATACTATAACCTGTTTCAAGCAACTGGGAATTGGACAGGTCTATAGGCTGGGAAAAGGATACAGCGTAATATTTTGCCCAGTATGCGCGTAATGCTGTAATCTCAGCGTCATCATCTGTAATCATGTAATCAGAGACCATATAGTCAAACTGTCTTTCTGAGATTATTTGAAGGGCTTCCACCAAAAAACCGGTTACGATAATACCGGCAATTAAACCCAAAACTGAATAATCCATCCAGTTGGAAATATGCCGGGCAATAAGTTGATGGCGTCGGCGATAAAAAGCAATGGCAACCCCCACCAACACAATGACACCACAGATATTTCTAAGAAACAAATATGGATTTATTGTGGATGCATAATTGGGCAAAACCCATACTGAAATCTGATCATCCAAAGCATGAAACAGAAGCAGCAGAATAAATCCCCAAAAAATGAACATATGGGTCAGCCATCGCAATGGGCTGGATTGAAGTATTTTCGCCTGCAGTAAACCATCCCAGAACAGTGTTTTTAACATAATCACCGCCTGAGCACTAATCATATGATTCCACAGGCTTCCCCACAAGGCAAGAAATCGTTTGACCTTTGATTGTTCAGCACTGGTTGAATCCAGATCAAAACGAATCCATTGCACCATTCGAAATATCAATCCGGCAATAAAAATGACGAACGATACGTAAAAGCTGTATTTCAACATGGTTGGATTTTTTCCTTTTTTTGTTGAATGGTTGACTAATATTATTCAGTATATAAAATAAGGGACGAATGTCAAGAATCAAAGTTGAAATTTTTGGCTAAATAGCGTAAATTGATTTGAGTCTAACCAAAACAGACAGATTTTTGGGGAAACGTTCCTTATAATAATGGGGACTATATTTTTTTAGTATTCCTTGATGGACAAAAACGATGAAAGACAAACTAACAGAGAATAAAGGCCCATTCACCCTTGATTTAGCAGACAATACGCATAAAGTTAAGACAGGTGAAGAAGCCATCGCACAAATAAAAAGAGGCAGCCGGGTATTTTTAGGTACCGGCTCTGGTGAACCACAACACCTGATTCATACACTTTTCAATGACAAAAACTTGTATGATATTTTGATCTATCAAATGCTATCAAGCACACTGGCCAATTATGTTGATGATCCAGATATCATGCGGCGATTTTTTATCAAATTATTTTTTGTAAGCGCGCGTATGCGTCAAGCGGCCTTTGATGGAAAAATTGATTACATCCCAGCCTATCTATCTGAAATTCCAAAGCTTTTTAAAAACAATCATATTGGTCTGGACGTTGCGCTGGTTCAAGTAAGTCCGCCTTGTCGCTATGGGTTCTGTAGTCTTGGAGTGTCGGTTGATGTTACATTTCCTGCAATTAAGTATGCAAAGCTGATCATTGCACAGGTCAACCCCAGAATGCCGAGAACAATGGGTGATAGCTTCATTCATGTCAACCAGATTGATTATCTTGTTCCTTATGAAGAACCTATTGTATCAGTCTATCCAATCATGCATGACAAGGAGATCACGCGGCGTATTGGATTTTATGTTTCTCAATTAGTTGAAGATGGCGCAACGCTTCAAATTGGTTTTGGCAGTTTACCCAACGCAATTTTAGCCAGCCTCAAAGGAAAAAAGGATCTTGGACTTCATACGCAAATGGTTACAGATGAAATGATTCCACTGATGCAAACAGGTGTGATCAATAATGCCAAAAAGACATTGCTTCCAGGCAAAACTGTTACAAGCCTTTGTGCTGGCACAGTTAAGATATATGACTTTGTTGATAACAACCCTTTATTTGATTTTAGATCATCTGATTTTGTGAACGATCCAAACATTATTGCCAAAAATGATAATTTTATATCAATCAGTTCCGCCCTGGAGGTGGATTTGACCGGCCAGATATGCACAGATTCAGTTGGGTTTAAATTTTACAGCGGCATTGGGGATCAGGCGGATTTTATTCGAGGTGCTGCCATGTCAAAGGGGGGTTTTTCCATTATTGCATTGCCATCAACAGCAAAAAATGGCACGGTTTCAAGAATTGTCAGTAATCTTGGCGATGGTGCAGGGGTGGGGACATTGAGAGGTGATGTCAACTTTGTTATAACAGAGTATGGTATTGCAGAACTTTATGGAAAAGGTATTTATCAGCGGGTAATGGAGCTTGCTCAAATCGCTCACCCAAAATTCAGGGAGGAACTGGTTCAAGAAGCCAAAAAACATCGGTATATTTTTAAGGATCAGTTGCCGCCCCATAAAGTTGATTTGTTGTTTCTTGAAGACTATAAATCACACGCAACATTAAAAAATGGAAAAAACATCGCTGTGAGACCATTGTTGCCATCAGATGAATTTGCCTATCGAAATTTTTTCTATTCACTCCAGGAAGAAACTGTCTATTATCGTTTTTTTCAGCGGATAAAGACATTTTCTCATGAAATGGCCCAACAGCATTGGGCATCTGTTGACTACAGAACAAATATTTCACTCATTGGTCTGGTACGAAATAAAGGTCGAAAAGAAATCATGAGCATTGGCACATATGCTGAAGCTGAAGACAATCGTGCTGAAATTGCATTTGTTGTTCGGGAGGACTTTCAGGGCCAGGGCGTTGCAACGTATTTACTGGAAGCTCTTGAAACCATTGCAAAAAAAAATAATTATATTGGATTTTCAGCCATTGTCCTGCGTGAAAATGCAGCCATGATTAAAGTGTTTAAAAAACGCTATCCCAACATGAAAATTCGTGCTGATGAAGGAGGCGACCTGGCACTTACTATGGATTTTGTATCAGACAAGGATACAACAACTGCTTGATTTAAAAATCCTTATGCTTGAATTGATTAAAAAATCTGAGTAGTTATTATGAAAATCATTTATCTAATCATAACTTTCAAATTGAAAGGAAATCGCAATGAGAATTCTAACTGTGGACGACGATTCACTGATTCGGAAAATTATTCGGAGAGAACTACAGCCAGCCGGTTATCAAATTATTGAAGCCAATGATGGCAAAGAAGGCCTTGAGAAACTTTTCACCATTGATAACATTGATTTGGTAACACTTGACATTGAAATGCCTGTCATGAATGGCTTTGAAGTTCTTACAAAAGTTCATGACCCAACCTTAAAATCAAAGCTTGAATCTACAAATAACACAGATCTTCCAGTCATATTAGTGACTGCAAACGATACCCAAAAAATTCGTGATAAAGGATTTTATCTGGGTGCTTCTAATTTTGTGGTAAAACCCTTTTCAAAGGGGGAATTATTATATGCAGTCAATAGTATCCTTAACCCTAACGATTATTTTAAAGATCTCGGTGTTCTGGTTACTGATGACAGCAAGACCACGCGTCAATTTATTGCTTCAAGCATTAAAGAATTGGGAGTGACAATCTATGAGGCCGATGATGGCACAACTGCATACGATTTATTAAAAAAAATCGGAAAAGATATTGATCTCATCATTTCCGATCTAAACATGAAACGTATGGATGGAGACAAGCTGTGTCGAAAAGTCAGAACCCAATTGGGGTTCACTGACCTGCCATTTATATTTCTCAGTTCTAACGAGGATCGTAATAAAATACTTGAGCTTTTTAAAATAGGCGCAACCGACTATATCAGCAAACCATTTTTTAAAGAAGAATTGCTGGCCCGCATGAATGTCCACCTTGCCCATTGCAAAATGAATAAATTGCAGAAGCAAACCATTTCAGAGCTGAAAGGCACAAAACGTCTTAAATCACTTATTACATCATTATTCACACAAGATTTACGACCATTGTTGCAAAATATAATCGATTCAGCAAACAATGTAGCACATGGACAATTTGATGATTTAAAACCAATAATGAACACTATTTCATCATCATCACAGGCCCTGTTATACAAAGTCAATCATATTTACGATGAGTTAGATAGAATAATGGAGACCACTGATACACCCAATAAATCCAGATCCCAAAATAGTAATAATTGTTCTGTATTAATTGCTGAAGCCCATAAAATGGATATGCTATTGTTATCAAAGCTATTACAGAGTTATGATTGTGATATTATAACTGCCAAAACAGCCACCCAAACCATAGAAGCTGTTCAAAACATAACAGAACATGACCCGGTAGATATCATATTTTTAGATATTGATTCATTAGAAATCAATGGGTTGACAACTGTGAAAAAAATTCAACATCTTTTAAATGAAAAACAGAAAAAGCAGGCAGTTATTATTGCCATAACCAATGTCCATGCTGAATCGCAGAAACATACGTGCAAAATATCAGGTATTTCGGAGATAATGGCGAAACCCATTAAACGACTGCAACTACAGGCGGTTATGAATAAATATGGCATACAGTTTTCGGACAGTTAGAAACACGCATAGGAATACTTTAAAAGTAACATCCTCATTTCTTTCATAAGTAAATTATATAACATGCTTTGTATGCTGATTTCTTATCCAATTTAGTACCTATGTTGTATGAGGGCGCTTTATCGTCCTTTCTCAATTCAGCGTCCTAACATATCGATGCTTTATAAAAACGAGAGGAAGAGTATGGCATATATAACTCGAAAAAAAATTAAAGGCACCACCTATTATTATGCGGAGGAAAAAGAACGAAGAGACGGTAAGTCCCGAAGAAAATGGCAGAAGTATTTAGGACCGCTGCATAAAATAATTGAGGCAATGGAGGTCACTCCAGCAAAACCGAAATATGCGAAGATATTTCAACTTGGAGAACCATCAGCCTATTTAAATACAGCTGAACAGATAAAGATGATACTAGTAAGATTAATTGGTACAGGTTTATTAAAACTGGTGGGTATTGATCCAGAAGAAGCCCAAAACTATAATTTTAAGTCTAGTGTACCTAAAGAAAAAAGGCTGGAACCGGACATTGTGGGTTTTCCAATGTTAGAAAGTAATAAACAAAAGATTTTTATTGAATTTCAATCATATAGCCATCAGTTTATCAAATACAATATTGTCTCTAAGGCATTGATGGCCTGTGCTCAGGATAATGACAAAGGTAAGGTATTGGTCGTTATCATTTATACAGAGCAAAAGTACAAAGATGCGGCATTATCCATTAATGCATTTGGTAAACCTGCAGAT
>Ga0272440_1000880_pt1 | contig 25244 bp, 12 predicted proteins | sample SSMMMBAug17_FD_192440 | JGI IMG/M metagenome (GOLD analysis project Ga0272440, IMG submission 192440) | Marine sediment archaeal communities from Little Sippewissett salt marsh, Falmouth, MA, United States - SSM-MMB-Aug17 | ecosystem: Environmental > Aquatic > Marine > Wetlands > Sediment ...
GGGACTCCAGTCCAGGCGACTAAATTATTTACTACAATATACCCAATAAGTTATGACTTGTTACTTAGGAATGCTCGGAAAATAAGTTGCTCATTATTCAATATTTGTTGATTCGTTTCTGAACCATGATTACACTGAAAAAGATGAATAAGATGAATTTAAAGCTATGAAGTGTCTTTATTTCATCTTATTCATCTTTTTCAGTGTAATCATGGTTCAAAAAACAGAATGAATATTTATTTAATGGGAGCTTATTTTCAGAACGTTCCTTAGCGGTTTTTCCCAACAGGCCTATGGATCAAAAGATTATGCTTGCTATCTCAATAAAAAAGTGCAATTATTAGATTACTTATGAATACCCGAAAAAAAGTCCCCACTTATTGTGAATAAACTGTTCCGTCTTGTTTTGAATCAGGATTAAACTGATAAAGAAGACAGCTAAGGAATGCTCGGAAAATAAGTTCCTCATTATTCAATTTTGTTGATTCGTTTCTGAACACTGATTACACTGAAGAAGATGAATAAGATGAAATAAAGACACTTTAAATACATCTTATTCATCTTATTCAGTGTAATCAGGGTTCAAAAAACTGAATGAACATTTATTTAATGGGGAACTTATTTTCAGAACGTTCCTAATAAATTACATCTTTTAAAAGTTAGGTGTTCCTGAAAATTGTCTGAAGGGCAACTTGTTCGGAAAGGCTGATTTTTGAGCCCTGAAATTTCGACAATTTGAGTAACATTCTAAAAGAGAAAACTTTATTTTTTTAACACAATGAACGCGATTAAAGCATTACTAAAACAGCTAAGAACCCAAAAAAACGTTTCATGTACTGGCCTGTCCGGGTCATCCCTGGCAATGTTAATTACACAGATATATCAGGGGCAAAAACAAAGCATCGTCATTGTTGTTCCAACAGATCGTCAAGCTGAGATACTGATGGATGATATTGCTTTTTTTTTGGGCAACACAGGGATTCCCCTCTATCACTTTCCAGCAAATCCGGCTCTGCCATCAGACTTTATGAGCTATCAAAACAAGAATGCTGCACATCGACTCAAGATATTGTATAACCTCATGACTGGAAATACACCACAAGTAATCATTACGACTGCAGAGGCCTTATCACAATATATTGTTCCCAAAAAAGAGTTGGCAGAATATGCAGAGTTAATTATTCAGGGTGAAGAAATCAACCGAGAGGATTTGATCAACCGCCTGGTTGCGGGGGGGTATACCCACGAACTTATTGTTGAAGAGCCGGGGGATTTTTGTGTTCGGGGTGGCATTCTGGATGTTTTTTCTACATTGTATGATTATCCTCTCCGCATGGAATGGTTTGGTGAAACCATTGATTCAATGCGCTTTTTTTCACATAAATCTCAGCGAACCATCCGAACGATTTATGAAGCAACCATTGTCCCTGCTCGTGAAAGTATTGTATATCCAGAAAAAGAAAATATTTTGCTACATAATGTTCGACAACAGGCCGCTCGGATGGGGGTTGCACCTTCAAAGATTCGGGGATGGGTAGATCAAATCAAAGAGGAAAAAAATTTTTCTGTGCTGGATGGCTTGATTTCATTTGTGTACGATGACATGAACCTTTTGTTTGATTATATTGATTTGAATGCTTTGTTTATTCTTACGTCGCCATCAAGTTTAGAACGTGAAGCAACCGATGCCTTTTACCATGCCGAACAAAATTTCATTACTGCAAAAGATGAGCAACGTTTGTGTGTGGCTCCTGAAAAGATTTTTCAACCCTGGGCCGAAATTGATGAAATAGTCTCTCAAAGGCAATTTATGCGGGTCAATGAAATTCAATCAGAGAAACAGATTGATGATGTATATCATGCGCAATTTACCATCGCAGACAATTTAGATCTCAAAACACGGCTTAAAGAACAGCGAGATAAAGATCAGCTTCTCCAGCCATTGGTGGAATGGATTGGAATACAGCAAAAAAATCATAGTCTGTCTTTACTTCTGTGTCGGAGTAAAAATCAAGCAAGACGACTCGAATCTCTGCTCAAGCCTTATGGCGTCAATTTTTCTCTCACTGAAGTTATCCCCGATATCAATCGCAGTTATGGAAAAGTATATATTTGCCTGGGGCAGATTTCATCAGGGTTTGTTTGGGATGAAGCCCGACTGGCCATTGCATCAGAGGATGAAATCTTTGGCCCCAAAAAGCGACGTCGAAAAACAGCACCATCCAAGGTTCAAACAGAACTGATTTCTTTTCAGGATTTAAATAAAGAAGACTTAGTGGTTCATATTGAGCATGGTATTGGTCAATACCAGGGACTGGTAAAAATGGGCCACAATGGTGTGGAGAATGATTTTATCTTACTGACTTACAAGGATGGAGATCGTTTGTATCTGCCGGTTGATCGCTTGAACATGATTCAGAAATATATGGGTGTGGAAGGTGTTGCACCAACATTGGATAAAATGGGAGGTAAGTCCTGGGAAAAAGTTAAGCAGAAGGTTAAGAAATCCGCTGAAAAAATGGCCAAAGAACTTCTGGACTTATATGCCGCGCGAAAGGTAAATAAGGGTTTTTCATTTTCGCCGGATGATATGACATATCAGGATTTTGAAGCCAAGTTCGAATATGAAGAAACCACCGATCAACTAAAAGCCATCGACCAGGTCTTGAAAGACATGGAGCAGGAAACACCGATGGATCGTCTAATATGCGGTGATGTGGGATATGGTAAGACTGAAGTGGCCCTTAGAGCTTCTTTCAAGGCGATTAATGATAGCAAACAAGTGGCCATGCTGGTGCCGACGACATTACTGTGTGAACAACATCTGGCAACTTTTCAAAAGCGGTATGAAGAATATCCTGTGCGGGTGGAAGGCCTCAGCAGATTCAAGACACCAAAACAACAACGTCAAATTGTACAGGATCTTTCAGAAGGTCGTGTTGATATTGTCATTGGTACTCATCGTTTGCTTCAAAAAGACATTCAATTTAAAGATATTGGCCTATTAATCATTGATGAAGAACAAAGATTTGGGGTACGTCATAAAGAAAAAATTAAACGATTTCGTAAAACAATGGATGTTTTGGCACTGACAGCCACTCCAATTCCACGCACCTTACACCTGTCGTTATTGGGAATTCGAGATATCAGCATCATTTCTACCCCACCAGAGGCTCGTCAACCCATCACAACCTATGTCACCCAGTTTGATGGTATTGTTATTGCGCAGGCGATTCGGAAAGAAATGGTCCGACAAGGACAAATTTTCTTTGTTCATAATAATATTAACACAATTTATTCCATTGCGTCCTATTTGCAAAATCTGGTTCCGGAAATTCGTCTTGCTGTGGCTCATGGACGCATGAAAGAATCTGAATTGGAGTCGGTCATGGTCGACTTTATCAAGCATCAAATTGATATGGTGGTGTGTACAACGATTATTGAATCTGGCATAGACATTCCGGCAGCAAATACCATATTTATTAATCGAGCAGATCGATTTGGTCTTTCTCAAATATATCAATTAAGAGGGCGCGTGGGCCGAAGTGGCGACGAGGCTTTTGCATATTTGTTTGTCCCTCCAGAGTCCCAACTCAAAAGTGTTGCCATGAAACGTATGAAGGTGCTCTTGGAAAATAGTGACCTGGGCGAAGGCTTTAAGTTGGCCATGAGTGACCTTCAAATTCGGGGCGGTGGTGCAATTCTGGGGGCTGAACAATCCGGACATATCGCAGCAGTGGGGTATGAAATGTTCTTGGAGTTAATTGAAGAAGCGGTGCAGGAACAAAAAGGCAAACCTTCGCTTCCGCCTTTGGATCCAGAGGTGAATGTTCCCTGGTCGGTTTTTATTCCTGAATCCTATATTCCAGATATTGATCAACGCTTGCTCATCTATCGTCGCTTATCCAAAATGACAGAAATCCCCCAGATTGCAGATCTTCAAAAAGAATTAATTGACCGATATGGCAAGCTGCCTGTTGAGGTCAAAAATTTGTTGACCAAAATTGTCATAAAAATTTTAGCCAAAGTTGCAGGGCTCAACCGGGTGGATTTTGGAAATGACCGCCTGACTGTTTTTTGCCAGACAAATTATCAAAAAAATCCAAAGGCTTTGCATGATTGGCTCAAAGAAAATCCATCAAAAATTCAATTGATAAAAAATAATGGTTTTGTTATCATGTTTGAACAAAATAAAGGGGTTCGTGTTCAGGCAAAAAATATCTTGAAAGAAATCGGGCGTCGTGTTAGTAATAAAAATTTTAAATAGTTTGTGTTTTTAAATTATGATAAATATAAATACATTAATTAAATTCAGTCATTCGCCGCTGTATCGATATTGTGTACTGATATTAGTAATAGGCTTCTTCGCTTGTGGACAGGTGCCTAAAAATGATCAGGTGGTGATTCGTGCCGGTAAAAGTGAGATAACAGCCGAATATCTCAAACAGGTGCTTGAAATAGCCAAAACTGCTTATCCTGACAACATTTCAGACAAAAAAATTCTGATGTTGCGAGCAAAGGTTGTCACAGAGTTGATGGAAGAAGTTTTGATTATGGAACGCGCCAGGGAAATGGGGATTGTTGTATCAGACAGTGAGCTGGAAAAAGCGGTGAAAAACATTCGCAAAGATTATCCTGACAATTCGTTTGAAAACATGCTGTTAGAACAGGCTATCCCCTTTGGTTTATGGAAAAAAAGATTAAGAAAGCGACTTATCATTGAAAAAACCATTGAAGCTGATTTACAAAAGGATATAACGATCAATCAAGCTGATATTGAGCTCTTTCATAAGCGCTATCCAAAACAATCCATAGCACCCATAGGGGATCATCCCTTAAAAAATGAAAAAGTCAAGGAAACGACGAATACCCAGGATATTAAATCTTTTCTGAGAAAAGAAAAGACTGAAGACGCCTATCCTGAATGGATAAAGGGGTTAAAAGATCGATATGGGTTATATGTTCGTTTTGATGGGAAATCAGACGCATGAAATATAGAATTGCTATCGGAGTTTTGATATTATTTATGGCCAATATGGTATCTGCAGAACTGGTTGATCGGATTCTTGCAGTGGTCAACAATGATATCGTCACATTATCCGAATTTAATAAAACATATGAAAAACTTGCTATGCAAATAAGGGCATCAGACTATCCGCCTGAACAGCAAAGAGAACTATTATCTAAACTAGATACTCAGGTGTTAGATACGTTAATCAAGGAAGCCCTTGCAGTCCAACAAGCCAAAACGTATCAAATTGAGGTTGATGACAAAGAAATTGACGATGCCATTAACGATATTAAAGAAAGGCATCACTATACAGATGAAGAATTTGAGCGAATTCTCGAAATGCAAGGGTCAAGCATAAAAGAGTATCGTGAGCATATTCGAAAGCAAAAAATTCAATCTCAATTAGTGGGCTACATGGTTCAATCAAAGGTCATTATCACTGATGAAGACATTCATGCATATTATGATAGTGAAATAGAGAAATATCAGCCCAAAACAACGTACCACTTGAGAACCATTATCAAACGCCTGGTTTCAGATCAGGCTCGTCAAGAGATGGAAGATGCTTTGGCTGAATTTGGGGCAGGAACCCCTTTTGAAGAAGTGGCGGAAAAATACTCCGAACCTCCTTTTAATGAAGACGGTGGTCTTTTGGGTAGCTATACCCTGGATCAATTGTCATCACAAATTCAAGATGCGATCAAAGACTTACAAATCGGCAAATGTTCATCCTTAATACAAACAGATCAAGGGCTTCAGATTTTGTATATTGATGACATTACTCAGGAAGGTGGGCAGACTCTGGAAGAAGCTTCAGATGAGATAAAAAAATATTTATACCAAACGAGAATGGAACAGCGATATCATGCATGGATTGATGAATTGAAGAAAAAATCACATATTAAATTAATTGATTAACATGATTACTTAGGAACGTTCTGAAAATAAGTTCCCCATTCAATAAATGTTCATTCAGTTTTTTGAACCATGATTACACTGAAGAAAATGAATAAGATGAATTTAAAGTATCTATATTTTATCTTATTCACCTTCTTCAGTGTAATCATGGTTCAGAAACGAATCAACAAATATTGAATAATGAGGAACTTATTTTCCGAGCATTCCTTAATGAAAAGATAATTATCTCGGCAAGGTCGAGTATTTTTTGAAAAAAGTGAGATTATGAACGATCAACCGAATGTATACACAAATGGTTCCATCGGCGATTTTTTACGATCAGAGCGTGAAAAGCAAGGCCTGGATTTAAACGATATCTTTCAATCAACAAAAATAAGACCCAATATTTTGGAATATATTGAAAGTGATCAGTTTGAACGCGTTTCGACATCAGATATTTTTCTGGTGAGTTTTCTCAAATCTTATGCGCAAGCCCTTAAAGTAGATCCGGAACCTGTGATTAAGGGATATCATTCTGCTGTTGCCCAAAAAAATGTCCAACCTCCTAAAAGAAGATTTGTCAACCGAGGGATCTCCCCTCAGCTCCTTATTGTTGGCATAATTATTATTTTGGTGATCTGTTTAATAATGATAATTATACCATCATTAAAGAATAACAACGCAACTGAAAAACAGGAAAAGACATCTCAAGCAGATGTTCTTTTTGGAGGGGAACTGGATAACAATGTCGATTTTTCATATCACAATAAGCCTGTAACATTTACTGAACATCACCCTGTCACTAAAACTGATCAATCAACAACACCAGATGCATCAACATCAGAAAATCAAGGTGTATCGAATAAAATGCAGCAGACCAAACAGATTGTCGATAAATATTTTTTACGTTTGAAGGCGATTGAAAAAACATGGTTAAAAATAACCGTTGATGATCAACCTCCAAATGAGTTCATGCTAAAGCCTGGAGATATTTTAAGCAAAGAGGCAAACAATGAGTTTCAACTTCTCTTGGGAAATGCGACAGGACTTGAAATATATTTAAACGAAGAGCGTGTCAAAATATCGGGTCGACCGGGCCAGGTAAAAACATTGAAATTACCTTAATTTCAAGTACCTGTTTGTTTTTTTAAAACAAGTTTGATCATGGCATATAACTTGCTTTTTCAGGGTTCTGTTGAAAAGTAAATGAATGCCATACATAAAAATTATTGTTATATTCCAGAAAAAGACTTGTAACCACCACAATGAACTGGTATTATAATTTTATGTATCTTAAACTGTTTTGCTATTGAAATATGGTACTTTGTTTTATGAAGTACTTTACAATAAACAATAGCCACCCATAACAAATTTAAACAAATTTGAGAATCAAAAATGAAAACGAAACAAAGCTTGATATGTGTACTTGTCATAGTTACTGTCATTTTATTCGGAGCCTGTGACAACCAGGATGACTCAATAGAATTTAACTATGATTTTGAAGAAGAGGCGCAACAAACGTCTCGTCCAGACTACATTAGAATTCCCATAGAAGGTGTCATACCAACCATCGACCCCGGGCTCACTGTCGATATGGCATCCATTGAAATCACAGAACAACTTTTTTTAGGACTGACAGATTACGATCCGAAAACATACAAAGTGACTCCAGAATTGGCTGAAAAATGGACTGTAAATGAGGATGGTACCATTTACAAATTCTATATCAGGAATAATGCGAACTGGACGAATGGTGAACCGGTCACAGCAAAAGACATTGTCTGGGCGATTCAACGAAATATCAATCCGCAAACAAATTGCCCTTATTCGTACATGTTTAGTATATTAAAAAATGCCGATGACATCATGAGTGGAGAAATGAAAGATATTTCCAAAATTGGTGTGCGCGCAATCAATGATAAAGTGGTTGAGTTCACGTTGAAAAATGCAGCGGCATTCTTTCCGGCAATGGTTGGTTTATGGATTTACAGACCCTTGCCATATAAATGTATTGAGAAGTATGGTGATGCCTGGACAGATTATCAAAATATTCAGACCAATGGATCCTATAAACTGTCTGACTGGAAAAAGGGCAAAGTCATGATTTTAGAAAAAAACCCAAAATACTATGATGTTGAAAATGTTAACATTCCAGCGATTCACTATATAATTATCCCGGAAAGCTCAGTAGGACTGGTCATGTACGAAAATGATGAACTTGACATTGTTGGGGGGGAATACATGCGAATTCCCTTGACTGAAATACCACGAATCAAAATTGACCCCAAATTAAGAAAAGAATATTCCAATGAGCCCAGCTTTTGTACATACTATTTTGGATACAATACGTTGCGTCCCCCGGTGGATAATCATCTCGTCCGAAAAGCCATTTCAGCTGCGATTGACAGGCGATTGCTTATTGAGGTCATAACCAAGGCAGATCAGGATCCGGCCACAACATTTACTCGTCCTCCCATATTTGGATCCGTTCCCATTTCTGAAGGTATGGGGGTGAGTTTCAATCCCAAGCAGGCACGGAAATGGTTGGCTGAAGCTGGTTATCCAAATGGTAAAGGTTTGCCTGAAATTGTGCTCATGCATAATACATCTGAAGATAATTCCATGATCGCAAAAGCGGTTCAAACCTGTGTAAAATATTACTTGAATGTCAATATTGTCATTAAAAACAAGGAATGGACAGCTTATGTCGACTCCATTGATCAGCCCAAAACACCCCATATTTTTAGACTGGGATGGTGTGCCGATTATCCTGATGCAAACAATTGGCTCAATGATGTTTTCCATCCGAAAAAATCGGCAAATTATATTGGCTGGAATAATGAAGAGTTTGAAAGGCTCATGGATCGAGCGAAATCAATTAACGATCAGGAAGAACGACGTCAGATATATAAGCGTGCAGAACAAATACTCTGTGAAGAGGAAACAGCAATTATTCCCCTTTATTTTTATACCGCTCCCTATCTTGTGAAGCGTTGGGTAAAGGGTTGGTATCATATGGCAATGGGCGGACAGCATATCCGAAATTGGACGATTTCGAAAAAAGACCCTGAAATGGAATAAACATGCCAACAAAGATTTAAATTATGGACAAATTAAATGTCATAAAAAAAAATAAAGAATATAGTCACTGTTCTTAAGGATTAAGAACAGTGACTGTGTGGTCAGGCAGCGCCTGACTGTTTTTTTTTCAAACATTACAATATATTGAGATACCCATGAAAAATTTTAATAAAAAACGCATTTATTTAATCGTCGGAACAATTGTTGCTATTTTAATCGGTTATTTCGGCATGTCTCTCATTAAAGGAGACAAAAAAACTATATATATCGGTGTGATGGGCCCTATGAGCGGTAAAGGCAGGGCGTATGGTAAAGCAATGCTTAAAGGTATCAATCTTCGCCTGAAAGAGCTAAAAGAAGATGGTGGACTGGAAAAATACAAAATCAAAATCCTTGTGCAAGATGATAAAAATGATAGTAAGAATGTTGCAGAATTGGCAGAAAAAATGGCTAATGATGATAAAGCTGTTATTGTATTGGGTCATTATTTCAGTTCTGTTTCATATGCTGCCGGAAGTGTTTATAAAAAGAAAAAGCTGGCTGCAATTACAGCTTCGGCAACATCAGATAATGTCACTCTAGAAAATGACTGGTATTTCAGAATTATTCCCACCAATAGCTTTCAAGGAAGTTTCATTGCCAATTATGTCAATAAAACACTTCGAAAAGAAGCGGCGTCGATTATTTACGATGAAGATAGCTATGGGGTTACACTCATGGAAAGCTTTGAAAATTCTGCCGGCAGACTTGGAATGAACATTAAAAAGAAATGGTCATTTAATCATAACTCTCCCACCCTTGATGACGATCTGGAACGAATCACGCGAGAACTACGTGCAATGGATGACCCGGGCATGATTTTTGTTGCTACGCACTCGGGTGAAGGTGTCAAAATTATAACATCATTAAAGTACCCGGGAACAACCTATTCAATTATCGGACCGGATGCTTTTGGTGGAGAAGCCTTTATTAAATATCTACGAGAGTATCCGCAAGAAAAGCTAATACCAGGTTACTATTCCAATGGAATTTATACCATATCGCCATTTATAATTGATATTGCCAATGAAAAAGCCCAGGTGTTTCGTCACAATTTTGTCGCAAAATACAAAGAAGAACCTTCATGGGTAACTGCTGGCTATTATGATGCCATGTCAGTGGCGATTCATGCCATTCAGAATGCGGGGATCAATGGAGACCGAGATCAAATACACAGAGACCGATATCGGATCAGGGAATTCCTGTCAGCCATGACCAGTCCAGAAAATGGCTACGAGGGTGTCAATGGAAATATTCATTTTAATGTTGATGGCGATTATGATAAACCCCTCGCAGTGGGTGTGTATAAAAACCAACGATTGATTTCAACACTGACCCAATATCAATTAATTACAGATTTAAATACTGTTGATAATATGCTCAAAGAAATTCTTGAAGGAAATATTATACTCATTGATGGTAAATTCATGAACAAAACCAAGTTAGTTTACACGGGTATTGATATCAACTCCATCAGCGATCTTTCTGTAAAAAATTCCAGTTGTGTGATCGATTTTTACTTGTGGTTCCGATTTGAGGGGGAATTTGATGACAGTAATGTTGAATTTGTCAATTCAGTGGACCCATTATCTTTAAGCCGCCCAGTTATTGAAGAACGAACTGGAAATTTAACAACACGTGCCTATCGTGTAAAGGCACCTTTTAAGATCAATTTTCAGTTTCACGAATATCCATTTGATAAGCAAACGTTAAGAATTCAATTTCGACATGTCAAGCAAACCCGAGATAAATTAATTTATATTTCCGACCTTCTGGGAATGCGTTTAAAATCATCCAAAAAACGCACATTCAGTTCTTTAAGCAGTTGGGCCACTGATAGTGTCATGTTTTTTCAAAATATTATTACCAATAATTCAACACTGGGTGTGCCCAAGTTTTTCAATTCAAGAAATTCAATCAAATACTCACAGTTTAACGCACAGATACAAATCAAGCGAAGAATTGTAAGCTTTTTGATCAAAAATTTGATATTGATTTTTGTCATGATTATGATATCTTATGTAACTTATTACATTCCGCCGGATGTATTTCCAATAAGGATATCAATTGGAATGAGCACATTGTTGACAACAGCATTCTCACACATCAAGCTATCTCAAGAAATACCAGTTGGCTATATTTTGGCAATAGAGCATGCATTTTTTACAGTATATGGTTTGGCATCCTTATCGGTATTGGCTTCAGTACTGATATTCACTCAATGGAAACGAACTGAACCGGTAACAGCGACCGAAGATGTAAAAAGAGAAGCATGGAAAAAGATATGGTTCTTTTCCATGGTCGGACGGGTTGTTCATCCTTTAATCGTTGTTTTGATCAGTTTTATTCTGTATTATGTTTATGTCCTTGAAAAAACAAACCTAGCTACAGTTTTAACAGTGATTGGCAGCACTGTTGTCGGAATTACAGGACTGGTTGTTTTGTTTGCGCGAAAATCTCGTTCCAGAAAGATTAAATCGAGCTTGCTGAATAAGGATGGTGCTAAAGGTGGAAAAAAAGGTAAGGTAGAAATTGAAGCAGGGGCTTAGGAATTCCCACGAAAAAAATCAGATGATGGCGTATGAGAAATTTTCAGAACAACAATAATGGAGACTAAAATGAATTGATAAGGGGCGACTGAATCATGTATTCTCTACGAGTCTCTCTTCGTTGAGATCATTCATGACAGATGAACCCAAATAACGAGTTCGATATGAAAGATGCCTGAAAGCAATAACAAGGATTTGTCAACAGTTAACAGAGTTCTTCTTGTTTACAAATTACTCAACAAGCAGATGAAGATATAAACACCAATGATCATAGATAAATCAATTCAATTCATCAATGCACAATGTTTTTTTAGTATACAATCGCCTGCAACCATTTATTATTAATATAATTGACTTATCTGATGAATTCCTGAAAACCTTATTTTTTTCTTCAAAATACCCCTTAGGAAAGCTCTGAAAATAAGTACCTCATTTAATAACTGTAAGTTTTGTATTTAACCAGGATTACACTGATGAAGATAAATAGAAACAATTTTTATTCAGCTTCTCAGTGTAATCCTGGTTCAGAAACGAACCAACAAATATTGAATAATGAGGAACTTTTTTTCAGAGCATTCCTTAGACAACGTTTTACCAGATTATCAAACAAATGAAAAATAGGAGTCATCGAAATGAAAACGACCATTAGCCATTTTTTTGTAATTTTTTTAATTAGCATGGTATGCATGACTCTCGTCCATGCAGATACGCCATCAGACATTCATGTTACAGGTGATGATTATGATTCACCATTAACAGTTGGTGCCAATGATACCATAACGATTGAAGAAAGCATGGGCGTACAAAGAGGCATAAATCAATTTTTTACCTTTGATAAGTTTGGGATAGGTAAAGATCAAGTTGCTTATTTCAAAAGAACAACCGAAACTTTACAAAATGTGATTAGTCGAGTGATTGGCGGAGAGACATCCTTCATTGATGGCAAGATTACATCTGACTTTCCAAATTTTTATTTATTAAATCCAGCAGGAGTAATCTTTGGACCCCATGCCATGCTGAATATTCCAGGTTCATTTCACGTGAGCACAGCCCATAAAATCAGAGGAAGTGATACAAACACATTTTTTGGAGTCCTTGAAGACTCCAACGTATTTATGGACCATCCGGCAGCTTTTGGTTTTATTGATATCGATAGAGATAATGTTGGTCGAGAATATGGAAAAATTTTAATACAAGGACTTGGGGAGTATGATCCAGTTGATGATTATGATCCTGAAAGATTTACACCAGGACTATCTGTTAACGCAGAACAAACGATATCATTGATTGGAAGAGAAATTGAGATTGAACAAGGCGCCTACTATTATGATGACACCAATACACTGATCAACCCTGAAACTTTGTATGCCAATGCTGGAAGAATTAATCTTGTCAGTGTCGAATCCGGCCATGAAGTTCCATTACAACACATTTTCAAGGTAGAATCTATTGATATAATGAATAAGATTGAAGGGGCTCACGCCGGTGATATCGCCATTGTTTCCACAGATGATCAGAAGGTCACCTATCAATATAAGAAAATAAACGAAACACTTCAATGGGACCTGACAGAAAATTTAACCACGATTCCAGGGGTAAAAATTGGCGCTATTGATCCTCAGGCACAAATGGAGAATATTCGGACACATGACAGAGCCAGACTTTCTGTTGACAAATTTACACAATCACCAGATCCTGAAGTTACTTATAATAGCAGAAGTGGAGAAATTTTTATTAAAGGCGGCGAGATTGTGATGGACAAAACATATGTTCTTGCTCAAAACTGTAGTGATGAACAGGGTGGTGATATCAATATTCAAGGTAAAAGTATCTTGATAAAAAATGACTCTTTACTGACAACTGAGGTCGCAAGAGATCAGGAAGCTGACAGCAATAATCAAACCGTTTACATTGATGGCAAAGGTGCGGGTGGAAACATTCTTATTAAGGGAAACAAAGGGAATCATGCGGATTCGGTCCGATTTTTTCGAAGTATTGTCTCCACAGGAACAAAAAGTCTTGACCCGGCCGCATCATCAGGACATATTGATATACAAGCACGCAATATATCACTCTTTTCTTCATATCAAATAACAGACAGCATTTATGACTCCTTCAAAAATACACTTCCAGATGAAGTTTATCAAAAATTGTCAGTTCTTAAAAATATTGATTATACCTCGTTAGAGTTATTTATGGTTGCAATTATTAAGACACTCACATCTGAAGAATGGAATTTGAACAAATCAACCATTTTGGAAGCTGTTCAGGTTGGATCAAGTATTTCATCAGATGTAAATGGCTATGGACAGGGAGGAAATATCACTTTAAATGCCCTTGATTCTGTCAATATTCTGGGAAAGTCCAAAATTTTTGCCAATGCTAAAAACGCTGATGAGAATGCTGGCAGTGCGGGATATATAAAAATTGATGCACGAACAATTTTTTTAACAGAAATGAATTCCGAAATATCGAGTCAAACTTTGGGTCCGGGTGAAGGTGGCAATATATCATTATTTGCAGATGACTTAATTACAGTTAATGAATTTGCAAGTATCAGAGCTGAAACAGGCTCAAGCGGCAGTTCTTCAAGTAGCACAAAAGATAATGGCAGTGCGGGAGACATTTTATTAGATGCTCCCAGGGTTTCTATTTTAAAAGGTGGCATTGTAGAAAGTTCTACCTATGTTCAAGTGAGTGAAGCCTCTTTAAAAGCGTTACAAGAACTCGTTGAACAAAGCGATACAGACACAAGTCCAAAAGGGAAAGGGCAAGCAGGCAATATTACGATTCGTGCGACTGATTTGATTCATCTTTCTGGATCAGATGTTGTAAATGCTGATGCGAGTTCTATTAGGAACAGAAGCCAAAATACAGCAAGAAATGCAGGATGGGGCGGAAAAGTAAAACTGACTGCCAGGGTCATTAATTTTGAAGATGGTGCTTTTATTGGAAGTGAAACATATGGTGGGGGTGAAGTTAGTAGTGACGTTTATGGTGGAAGAGGCGGCGATGTCGAATTGAATGCTGAAGAAATTCATTTTTCTGGCACTGACAGTGCGGGTTATGCATGTAAAATCTATACAAATAGTTTATTTTCAAATACTCAATCTGAGCCGACAAGACAGACTGCAGGAAAAGCTGGAAATATCACACTTAAAGGTAAAGATCTTATAAAGCTTGAAGATGGTGCCGGTGTGACTGCCAGTACTATGGGGCCAGGTGCGGGAGGTTCTGTCGTTGTTGAAGAAACGCAACGACTAGAAATTATTGGTGGAAATCCCCATGGTGAGAACGAGGATGGTTTTGCCAGTGGCATATTTGCAAGATCTGCAGGAAAGGGAAGAATTGTTGGCAATGCAGATTCCATTTCTCTTAAAGTGGAAGATCTTATTATTGAAGGCGGCGGTGTTATTTCCAACAGTACATTGGGTGCTGGCGATGCTGGAAGCGAAGGCGCTGGTGCATTGGATTTAAATATTTTAAATCAGCTCGTCATTACTGGAGAGGGGGAAACAACGCCACAGGAAGATCCTTTAGCGAGTCAGATTAATTTTAACCGCATGTACACTTCAGAAAAAGATTATCGCAGTGGCATTTATTCAACATCTGAAAGTACAGAACCCTATGCCGGTAATGCGGGGAATGTTATCATAAAAAGTCCATCCATTACAATGAGTGATCGTGCAACAATTTCAACATCAACGAAAGGTGCTGGGAAAGCCGGTAATATTGAATTAAAAAACGTTAAAGAGATTTCTCTTACAAATGGCGCAACAATATCCTCTGCAACTTTTTCTGATTCTAATATTCAACATTTTGTGGTTGATGACTTAAACAATATAAAAAATTTAGATATATCCAAAGGCGACTTTGTTGAACTTGAGGGTGATGACCATACGTTGTATTATTATCGAGGAGAAGGATACCAGGATCCATGGATTGAAGTTAATTCTAACACTAATACAACAATGGTAAAATATTCGTTTCGCATTTTTTCCATTGGCACTGAAAGTGACCTGAACGCATTGATTCCAGAAAGAGGAGATATTGCTCAGCTGGGAGATCAATATTATTACTTTTATAAAGTCTGGAATAAGGTGAATCAGGCTTTAACTCTAGATCAAATCCCAGCATTTTTGAATGACGAAAAGGTTTTGAGCAATTCATATAACCAAGGTGATATCGCGCAAATGGTCAATATCCCTATGTCTGACCAGGGGAATAACTCCAATATCAATTATACCTTTAATGGCTCGGATTGGAAAGAACTGCCTGGAACCTTTGATTTTTCAGATAACGCATCAGCGTATTTCACTAAAAGTGAGGTGAATGCAGTCGTTTCCGAATTATTTTCTTTTATTGATGACCGAACAAGACTGGTTGAGCAGTATCTACATAATGGTAACGATTGGACGAAATACCAGTATGATGGAGATGCTGGAAAAGTGAGTATTTTGAACAATACAAATAATAATACGCAGTTGAACTTAAAAAATGCCAATACATCGATCAGTACTTCAACTTATGGCCGTGGCAATGCAGGACTTATAGAAATTGAAGCATTAAATATGCAACTTTCTGATAATAGCGAAATATCATCTGCCAGTTTATCAAATGGAAATGGGGGGGATGCCGGGCAAATTATCATTGGCAAAAATGATAATAGCCTTAATTCGTTGAACATATCCACTGCTGCACAAATAAATACTTCAACAGAGGGACTGGGCAATGCTGGAAATATTGAAGTTTATGCCAATCAGATATCAATGCAATCCGAAGGAACAATTGCTTCATCCAGTAACGCATTGGGTGACAGTGGTCATGCAGGAAATATTATCGTAAATGCAGGTTCTCTGTCGTTAATTCATGAAAACACCTCTGTCAATACATCGACATATGGACAGGGAGATGCTGGAAATATTGACTTGTATGTCAATGATTTGGATCTGGATCAAAAATCTAGCATATCATCTGCAAGCAACAGTATCGGCAAAGGCGGTGATGCCGGGATTATCAGAATTGGCCTGGCCTATGAAAAAAATACCAACCTTGAAACCAAGGAAGACAAACCCTATATCATTACAAAACCATCAGAGAGAATTAATGTAACAAATGAAAGTTCGATCAGCACTGCCAGTGCTGGTAAAGGCAAAGCAGGGCTCGTTTTATTGGGGGCAAACAACATTGATGTTCATCAATCCGCGTCAATATCATCTGCAAATTCCTCTGTTGCTGATATTATTTATTATATTGAAAAGCTTGACCTGATCAATGATATTCCCAAAAAAAATGGTGCTGTTGTTGAAGTTGCTGATGATGGCTTTGGCAATCCAAAAACATATATCTATACTGGAAGCGACTGGGTGGAAAAAAATCAACTGTCATTAAATAGAGTTGCAACCATGGCAGGTTTGAATGCATTGAATGTTGAATCAGGAGATGTTGCTAAAGTGACTGATGCGGGTGATGGCTATTCTAAAAATTTTATTTTTGATGGAAATGAATGGCAACCGATTGACAGTGATAAAACAGTTCAGGTTTATATCAGTTCAACAAAAGATAAGCTTTCCGTCGATCCTGAAAAAGGCGATATTCTTTATACGACCAGTAATTCAGGGGTATACATTTTTGAAAACAATACATGGCAAGCCACACAATGGTCATCTGTATCAGGCGCAAAAGACTTTCAAGTATCGTTGTCCTCAAATCAAACATTGGAATCAGAAATTCCCAATAATGTGCCTCTTAATGAGGGAGATCGGGCGAATGTCACAAAAAATGATGAGACAACATATTACGTTCGGATCAACAAAAGTGGAACGCCGACCTGGGAACCTGTTTCAAAAGCTGGAAATGCGGGCAATATTAACATCGTCGCTGAAGATCAAGTAACCCTCAACACCAATGGTTCGTTAAACACCGAAGCAATCAGTTCTGGTGGAGGGAAGATCTCCATTGAGGGGAAGAAAACGCTGTACCTGTTTGAAGGTTTAATCACAGCCAGTGTTCAAAAAGGTTTTGGTGCTGGTGGTGATATTAATACACGCTCCAAATCTGTTATTATGAACCACAGTGGCATTGAAGCCAATGCTGTTGAAGGTGATGGCGGCGCAATTTTTATAAAAACAGAACAATATATTAAATCAAACGATAGTTATGTGACTGCAACATCCGAACGAGGTAACGATGGAACTGTTAAAATTGATGCACCAAAAGTTGATATTAGTAAAGGCCTGGTTGTTCTTCCTGCAAATTTTTTGGATGCAACGCGCTGGGTAAAAACCCCTTGCGCCCTTCGATCTGGTGAATCTGTCAGCCGCCTGGTACTGGAAGGTCGTGATGCTATCCCCACATCTTTGATTGATTGGCAGCCCAGTCCTCCTCTGGATATTTCTGATATTAAAAAAACTGAAAAAAAGAAAAAATCAAGTCAGCTTAATCGTCCCACCTTGTTGAAATCAAAAAAACATATGACGATCAAAAAAGATTTAACCCAAAATTTTAATTAAAATCAATAAGGAGATACTGGTATGCACTCAAGACAGACCATTATTCTTTTAGCCTTTTTCATGCTAATCACTTGCTTTAATTTTCAACATATTCAGGCTGAAGAAGACCCCCTTCCCAAAAATGTCATGGACAATAACTCAGATGTTCCGCTTCTGCTGCCGGAACTTAAGGAAGAAACCGAAAAGCGCTTATCTTCTGCTGCTTCAGTTTATGTAAATAAGTTCATTCTGGATGGCAACTCAGTGTTTTCTGATGAAGATCTGGCTTTTATTGTTTTACCTTATGAGGAAAGAGAGATATCATCAGAAGAAGTGCATGAAGTTAAAAATAAAATATCACTATTCTACTACTCCAAAGGTTATGTTAATTCTGGGGCCATCATACCGGATCAAAAAATTTCTGATGGCAATATTCGGATTCAGATAATTGAAGGCATTTTACCCAAAATTACAGTGACCGGTAATACCTGGTTGAAAAGTCATTACATTTCTCGACGTCTTGAAATTGCGACAGGTGATGGCAAAGCGCCATTAAATATTAATCGGCTTCAGAACCGGTTAAAGATGATTAAACAGGACCCGATTGTTGAAAATATTAACGCAAACCTGAGCCCGGGCTTAAAACTGGGTGAAGCAGAATTGGAAGTTTCTGTCAAGGAAGCACGACCTTATTTTTTAAATTTCGAATTCAGCAACTCTAATTCGCCCAGTGTGGGATCTTATCGGGGGGACGTCATTTTTGAGCATATCAATATGACAGGGTATGGCGATAAAATTCGTTTTAAATATGGAATCACTGAAGGCCTGGATACGATTGCATCAAAATATGTCCTGCCAATCAATCGCTGGGGGTCAACCTTTTCATTAATTGCAGATCGTTCAAAATCCGAAGTTGTCATTAATCCATTTGAAGATTTAAGAATCAATGGTGATACCACAACCTTAGGTTTTGGCTTTAAACATCCATTCTATAAAACTGTATCTTCTGAATTTTTAATGGGCCTCAACTTTGAACATCGCAAGAGTAATACGTATATTTTTGATGATCAAAGTTTTAGCTTTACCACAGGGGTTTATAATGGGGAAAGTAAAGTATCTGTGCTCAGATTTTCACAAGAATGGATACAAAGAAGCCTGTCTCAGGTCATCGCTGCGCGCTCAACTATCAGTATTGGGTTGGATATTTTGGATTCAACTGATTTGACCAAAGAGCCCGATGCCCTCACTCAATTAAAAGCCCATGAGAACGAAACAATTCCCAAAGGCACCTTTGCAACCTGGTTAGGGCAATTTCAGTGGATCAGAAGAATTAAGGACACACAACTTATCTCACGATTGGATCTCAGGCTATCTGACAGTCCCCTGTTGCCCATTGAAAAATTTGCCATTGGTGGACGCGGGACAGTACGTGGATATCGAGAAAACTTGATGACCCCGGACAATGGCTTGGTGGCATCTCTGGAATGGAGAATCCCTGTTGCTCAGTGGAATATCCCTTTGCTGACAAAAAATCAAAAAATGGGGACTGTATCTCTCGCACCTTTTTTTGATTTTGGCTGGGGGGGAAATAGAAAATCAGATCAGCCGGACCCGAGAACCATATCCAGTGTTGGCCTGGGCGCGCGATGGGAAATCAGTGAAAATTTTTATACTGAACTTTATTGGGGCTATGCATTGCGTGATATTGAACAAACCACAGATTATGATTTACAGGATGATGGCATTCATTTCTTGATTACTGTGAATTCCTTTTAAGCGATGAAAGACGATACTATTAGAGTCACCAAAATCGCTTGAAAGAAAATGATCCTCCATCAATAGAAACGAGATCCTGCTTTTATTAATGTCTATGAAAAATGGAATTGAAAAATGAACGAACGAACGATTATCAAGCAGATGATTTTTTTATTTTTTGCGATCTGGGCAATTAATGCACATGCTGATGTTCCCACGCTCCTGGATCAGAAATCACCTTTTTTACCAACCTTACAAGAAAAACCATCCCATCTCTCGCAACTGAGTGAAATCTATGTTTCAAAAATATTGATCACCGGAAATACAATATTTAGTAGAAAAGACCTTGAATTTATTATCAAACCTTATGAAAATAGAACTGTCAAGGCCGAAGAACTTCATGACATCAAGAATAAATTGTCCTTTTTTTATCTGTCAAAAGGCTATGTCAACTCAGGGTGTATTCTGAAAGATCAGCGTATTGAAGATAGTACAATAGAATATCACATTATTGAAGGTCTTGTCGTTGATATCATGGTTGAGGGTAACAAGGGACTGAAAGATTCTTTTGTTGCAAAACGTTTACAGTTGGCAACAGGTGGAGGAAAACAACCATTTAATATCAATAACTTGCAGAAACGATTGAAAATTATTAAGCAAGAACCTACCATAGAAAATATCAATACATACGTAAAACCCGGGTTAAAAAAGGGAGAGGCAAAACTTAAAGTCGTTGTACAAGAAGCCAACCCTTTTCAAGTGACAGTAGACTGCCATAATCATAATTCACCAGGGATTGGCAGCTACCGAGGTGATTTGAAATTTAAACATTTGAATGTTTTGGGGTGGGCAGATTCCTTTTTGTTTCAATATGGCGGTACCGAGGGACTTCATAATTTTAAAGCGCAATATGAAATACCGGTGAATCGCCTGGATACCAAGCTGAAAGTCTCTGTGGACCATTCTCAAACCAAAGTTGTCACAGATTCATATAGTCCATTAGATATAAAGGGAGATACGACCGCTTACTCATTGGGAATAAAACATTTTTTTTACCGGACACCTGCCACTGAATTAACAGTCGGACTGGCATTGGAAACACGTGAAAGCAACACAGAATTATTTGGACAACCATTCAGCTTTTCTGATGGCGTTATCGATGGCAAAAGTAAAGTATCCATATTCAAATGTTCTCAACAATGGCTGCAAAGAAGTCTAAACCAGGTGATTGCCATGCATTCATCCATTATTTTGGGAGTTAATATGTGGGATGCAACGATCTCAGATGATGAAAATGTGCCTGATGGTAAATTTATTGCATGGCTGGGTCAAGTTCAATGGATTCGTCGATTGCCATTTTGGGAGAGCCAGTTAATATCGCGTTTAAACATGCGCTTCACAGATGACCCCATGCTGGCAATCGAAAAATTTTCCATAGGTGGTGCCATGACTGTTCGAGGGTATCGAGAAAATTTGATTGTTTCAGATAATGGCATCATTGGCTCATTGGAGTGGCGGATTCCACTTGGAAACATTCCCCTTTATGGCCTTTCCAAAACAACAAATGATGGTCAGATTCAACTGGCTCCTTTTATCGACTATGGCAAGGGAAGTAATCATAATAGCAACGCAGCGCTGGAACCAGATTCTCTTTTGGGCGCAGGCCTCGGATTAAGATGGCAAATCTCACCAACTGCAATGGCAGAACTTTATTGGGGATCGGCATTAGAAGATGTGGAAATCGAAACAGATTCGGATATTCAGGATGATGGGATTCACTTTTATATTTCCTGTCAATTGTATTAATTCGAACCCTTACCATCGAAATTTAACCATCATTCAATAGATAATCCCCACATATCCCACAAAGCTATCTGATGGGCTTTTATCATAACTTGTCGCATACACAAGCGATTCTGATTCAGTGGCGCCCATTTGTTTCACAGCTTCAATAGCAGCCGCGGCAGCCCCGCCACAACAGGCATTCCGATTGTTCAAAGATTCACTGATCACTTTTTCAGGCTCCAGATCCAACATTAATTCAACAATGCGTCGGTCATTTTCATAACGAACCCAATTTACAGCATCACGTCCGCGACCTTTTGATGTCATTCCAAAATTGGGGCCATAATGTGTTAAATCAGTGGAGCCTAAAACCAAGATTTTCAATTTTTTCTGCTCAGCATATTTAACAACCACCTGACCAATTTCAAGACTATCAGAATTTGGCGGAACCCCCATTGCCACCACTTTTGCATTGGGAAAAAAATACTTGATCAGGGGCATCTGTAATTCAATCGTGTTGTCCTGATAATATTTTGATGGTGTTTCGATTTCACATGTAAATCGTCGTGTTATCATTTGAGATAGTTCTTCATGAACTCTAATTAAGCCCAGGGGAGTCTCCCATGCACCTTCAGGCATTATAATATTTGGGCCATCTGGAGGTAAATGCATTCCAAAAACAATAACAACATCCGGATCTTGAAGCCCTTTTAAACAATATAATACATTGCAAGCGATCTGACCTGAAAATTGCCACCCCGCATGCGGTACAATACCACCTACACGTTTTATATGTTGTGAAGATACCGAAACTGTATGTTTAATAAACTTTTCAATCTCCTGTTTGCATTCTTTTTCTGTTGCAGGGTACCAGCTTCCAGCAAATCTTGCTTTTCTGACATCCATACTTATCTCCTTTCATGTCCAATGGACGATAGATTTTCTATTTCTATTATCATGTTTTATCACGAAACAACAGAAAATTGTCAACCGCCAAATGAGGAAGAACAAAAATAAAGGCTCTCGTACTTATTTTGGGAAGCTCATATAATAAGTAGGCGTTCATGAATTCTTAAGAAAAGCTCTGAAAATAATGTCCCATGTATTATGCTTGACTGTTCAAGTATTATACATCAAACATATACGTAGCAACAGTTCATTCTTTTTTTGAACCATGAATACACTGAAGAAGATGAATCAGGTGAATTTAAAGTGTCTTTATTTCATCTGATTCATCTTTTTCAGTGTAATCATGGTTCAGAAACGAATCAATAACAATTGAATAAAGAGGAACTTATTTTCAAAGCTTTCCTTAAGTTCCATTGAATCATTCGAGCACGACTTATTTTGTTGAAATTATTGTTTGTTAATGGTAATTTTATTTACTATACAAAATTAGTAACCCATTATTTTTAATAAAAATTTTAAAGGTCACAGATCGCAATGTATGATACTGTTTTTATCATCCAAAACATCGTCAGACCTCAAAAAGGAAAGGCTTGCTTGAAAAATGTCAGAAAACAATAAGAACAATGGATGCTTCCCTGAAATTGATATTGAAACTGCAAAGGAATATTCAAAAATTTCAGACAGGAATATTCAGGAATTACTGGAAAGAGCAAATGCGCTACGTCATCAATACAAAAAAAACAAGGTTTTCACTTGTGGGATAATCAATGCCAAATCGGGTTTATGTAGTCAGGATTGTGCCTTTTGTGCACAGTCAATTCATCATCAAACCCATACCAAAACCTTCCCATTGTTTGAAAAACAAACAATGATAAACCATGCTCTTGGGCTTGAAGATAATGGCGCCAGTCATTTCTCAATTGTAACGAGTGGATTGAGGTTAAGTGGCCACGAAATAGATACAATTTGCAGTGCAATGATTGAAATCAAAAAAAGAACCAACTTAATCCTGTGTGCCTCTCTTGGTACGATCACATCACAAAGGGCCAGAAAACTCAAACAAAGTGGCGTGACCAACTATCATCATAACCTTGAAACCGCGCAGAGCTTTTTTGATCATATCTGCACCACCCATGAATATGAGGATGATATTGAAACCATACACCAGGCAAAATCTGCAGGGCTAAGAGTTTGCTGTGGTGGTATTATGGGGCTGGGCGAATCATGGGAGCAACGTATTGAGCTGGCATTTTTGCTGAAAGAACTAAACGTTGATAGCATACCAATTAATTTTCTCAACCCAATTCCCGGCACACAACTTGAAAACCAGCCATTGTTGTCATCATTGTCTGCCTTAAAATGTATCGCACTATTTCGTCTGATTCACCCTGACAAGGATATTGTTATCTGTGGAGGCCGAGAAAAGACACTCAAGGAAGACCAAACCCGTCTGTTCTTTGCAGGTGCCAATGGGTTGATGATTGGAAATTATTTGACAACACCCGGTCGTCAAATTGAAATAGATTTAGCAATGATTAGGGATCAAGGCTTTGTTGTTTGTTAGCGACATGAGTAAACGATCCGGGCCGATTATGGTGCATGAGCGTAATGCGATCAATTTTATTGAGTGGTAATAATTCACCCTCATAAAATTTGACAACTGAACGAATGTAGAGACGTGGCATGCTACGTCTCTAAAGGTTCAACAGAGAAAGAATGTGCATTTGAATCAATAATTACAAACTGAATATTGCAACACAGATACACTTATGCTAAATAGTTTCTTTTTGAAAGTGAAAAGTGAGATCAAATATCATATTGTCTAAAGGAAACAAGCTATGCATAAAACATCGCCACCGCTTCAGCCCGGAACAGTTTTAAAAAACATGTACATGAAACCCTCAAAAATATCGACCGCCAATCTCGCAAAACAATTAAATGTTTCGTCAAAAACGATTTCAGACATTATCAATAACCGGGCAAGAATTACACTTGATCTTGCAGTAAAACTGTCAACAATTTTTGAGCCAAAACCAGACTTTTGGTTAAATATTCAAACCAATTACGACCTGTGGAATGCAACAGATGGCAACCGCGGCACTGACGATCCTTTTTATACCTTTATGCAAATCAGCGGCGATGCGATATTAAAACTCATCGGGGTTGAAAATCCCCAAAACTATGAATCCATATCCATTGTTTTAAAATAAAAGAAAAAAAATTATATCCAGATATCGTTGCGTTTCCTAAAAAGGGCAAAGGGGAACGAATTTTCATTGAATTTCAGGGAAATGTTGATACAATGATCCAGTTTTCAATGGCATCAAAAATAACCATGTCGTGTGCACATGATCATTATAATGGTCCGGTATTGGGTGTTATCATTTATACAGATCAAAACTGTAAAGATAATGCACTTCCTGTGCAATTAAACAGCAGATTTGACCAAACTTGTAATCTTTGTGCAACATTTAAGGAAATTGTACTTCCATCATATTCAGAAAAACAATTTTCAAAAATTGACCAACGATTGACAATACTTGCGCCTTTTACAGTTTCAAAGGATGTGTCACCAAAAAAACTGAAACAGTTATGCTATCAATGGAAAAAAACGCTTTACAATGCATATCCAGAGACCATGCACAAAGATATTGTCAATGTGTTATCATTGTTTATATTAAATAGATTTAGAGATCTCTCAGTAAAGGAGGTAAAAGAAATGTTAAA
>Ga0272440_1000881_pt1 | contig 25243 bp, 20 predicted proteins | sample SSMMMBAug17_FD_192440 | JGI IMG/M metagenome (GOLD analysis project Ga0272440, IMG submission 192440) | Marine sediment archaeal communities from Little Sippewissett salt marsh, Falmouth, MA, United States - SSM-MMB-Aug17 | ecosystem: Environmental > Aquatic > Marine > Wetlands > Sediment ...
CGTATCAGGTATTTTACTTATGACAGCCAGCATTCTGGCACAAACAAGCAGTCCTGTGCCACAAACAAGCAATCCTGAGGCACAAGCAAGCAGCCCTGTGCCACAAACAAGCAATCCTGAGGCACAAGCAAGCAGCCCTGTGCCACAAACAAGCAATCCTGAGGCACAAGCAAGCAGCCCTGCGCCACAAGCAGAAAGTTCTGAGCCACAAAAGGACAGCCCAGTGCCACAAAAAGACGATCCAGTAATGACAGAACCCTGCCAGCTTACTTACAGTATCTTTTTTCCAGCAGAACATGGCCAATGTAAGGCAGCTATCGCCTGGGCAAAACAAATTGAAGTAAGAACCAATGGTCAGGTTAAAATCACTGTATTTCCTGGTGGCAAATTGACAGACGCCAAACAATGTTATGATGGCGTGGTTAGAGGTAAATCGGATATTGGTATGTCATGCTTTGCATACACACGAGATCGTTTTCCTGTTATGGAAGCTGTTGATTTACCATTGGGATACCCGAATGGTTTGGTAGCGACTCGCGTAGCCAATGCATTTTATCAACAAGTGGACCCACGTGAGTTATCAGATGTCAAGGTCATGTATTTGCATGCCCATGGCCCGGGGTTGCTTCACACCAACAAACCGGTCCAATACTTACCAGATTTGTATCAAATGAAAATTCGATCCACCGGCTTGAGTGCAAAGATAATTGAAGCCCTCGGTGCGATCCCTGTTGCCATGCCACAGGGTGACACTTACAAGTCTCTTCAAAAAGGAATTGTAGAGGGGACGTTTGGGCCAATGGAAGTTCTCAAAGGATGGCGTCAGGCTGAAGTTATCCGATATTCTACAAATTGTAAGCAGATTGGCTATACCACAGCCATGTTTGTGGTAATGAATCGCACTAAATGGGCAAGTTTGCCTCAGAATATTCAGGAAACCATTACGATAGTCAATCAAGAGTGGAGTGATGTTCATGGGCTGGCATGGGATGCCCTTGATGACCAGGGCCGCGATTTTAGCATTCAGAACAAAAATTTTATTTTTGAGTTGTCGGATAAGGAAGTTGAAAAATGGAAAAAAGCAATTGAGCAGGTAATGTATCATTACGTAGATAAGACCCAGGTAAAAAACTTACAGGGTAAAGCCTATATTGATCGCTTACATAAACTGATTCAGAAATATAAATAGAGAGGTTCCTATGAAACGATATTTCCTCATTTTTGTGGCCCTGATTATTTGTATCAGCGGCTGTTCAAAAGCATTTGTGGCAAAACCAGTGGCATTCAAAATGCCTTCTGTCTATGGAAATGCTGTTCAAATTAACAAAACCCTGGCTGCTGCCGAAGTTTTTAATAATGGTAAGAGTGATAAAAAAATATTTGGCTTTGATATTCATGGTGCGGGAATGCTGCCGGTTCAAGTGGTATTTCAAAACACTGGATACAGAGAGATGCAAGTGATTGTTGATCAGACATTTCTTGAAGAAACCAATGGCAACATGTGGGAAGTTCTCACTGGTGACATTGCAAAGGCGCGTGCCACACAAAACGCTCAGGATAAAAAGGCGGTAAAAGAAGCTGGAAAAAAAGGGATGATCGGTGCTGGCATTGGGGCTGTTATTGGGGCGCTTATTGGGACAGCCACTGGAAGCAATGTTGCCGAGTCGGTTGGTAAAGGTGCTGCTATTGGCGCCGGATCTGGTGCAGTTTATGGTTCGGTCAAAGCGTTAGAGCAAGATGACGCCGCACAAAAGGCTTTGAAAGATTTTAAGAATACATTAATTGAAGGTAAACCCATAAAAGGGGGCTGTATTACCCGAGGCTTTCTGTTTTTTCCGGGTGAAGCCAAAAAACCAAAATTGTTATGGTTGACACTGAAAGACACCATTGATGAAAGAACCTACAAAGCCCAAATTATTTTCAAATAATTATTTGATTTCCATTTGCCTGGCAGAAACGATTGCATTTCGAATTTGATCTTCAAAATGACTGAATGTATCTGGTGTTGATGGCACCATCATGGTGTTGGAGGCTTTGCCAATCTCTCGTAGTGTCTCAATATATTGGGACAACATAATAGTGTTCATAAGCTCTTTTGATGACAGATCTGGTGCTGCTGTTTTAATATATTGAAGTGAATCCTTGATTCCCATTGCAATGGCTTTCCTTTTTTCAGCCAATCCCTGACCATGAAGTTCAGTGCTTTTGGCATCCGCCTCCGCGTTTTTGATTGTGGTAATCTGATCCGCCTCGGCACGTTGTTCTGCTGCAAACCTGGAGCGTTGAGCAGCATTGATTTCATTCATTGAATCTTTCACTTTTTGATCTGGATCAATATCAGTGACCAATGATTTGACAATGAGATACCCAAATTCTTTCATGGGGTCACTCAGTTCTTTTTTTACAGCATCTGCAATACTGTCTTTATTTTGAAAAACAGCATCAAGCTCCATATTGGGAACCTCAGCGCGAACGACATCAAAGACATACGCGCGTATTTGATCTTTTGGGTTATCGAGCATATAGTGAGCATCGTTGGCAAATCGTTCCAAAACTCTGAACTGTACAGAGACGTTGAGCATTACAAATACATTGTCCTTTGTTTTTGTTTCTATGTTGACATCCAGTTGTTGGATTTTGAGACTAAGAAATACTGCTATATTTTCAATAAATGGTACTTTCATCCGAAGTCCGGCTTGAGATATGCGTCGGAACTTGCCAAAGCGCTCAATGATAGCGACTTTTTGCTGCCGGACTGTAAAAAATGTAGATGGTATCAAAAAGACAAGCAAGCCAATCATCACAATGACTGACATGGCGATGACAATTATTTGAATAATTAATTGATAATCCATTTTTTCTCCCTTATTTGAGGGGTTATTTTCATTTAAGGATTTCTCAGATAAGCCAAAAAATTAACTTTCCTTAACAAATAAACAAAAAAAAAGAAACATGAATTATGGCAGAATTTAAAATTCATTCCCAAAACGATGTCCAATATGTGGAAATTTTCATCACCGATGAAGGTCTGGTCGTTGAGGCCGGATTGATGCATTATTATCAAGGTGATATTCAGGTGAAAAATCCCATGCCGGGTACCGGCAAGTTTTTCAAATCCAGGCTGAGTGGTGAAAAGGTATTCAGACCAGAATATCATGGGACTGGCAAACTGGTGCTTGAACCATCCCTAAATGATTATTTTGCTTTAGAATTGCAAGATGAATCATATATTATTGATAAAGGTGCTTTTTGTGCGGCTGATATGGGGATTACTGTGGACATTGCTGTCAACAAAGCCATGACCGGTATGCTTTCTGGTGAAGGAATGGTTCAAACACTTGTTAAGGGAACCGGAACTGTCATTATGGAAGTTCCTGGCCCTGTTGAAAAGATCCAGCTTGACAACGATACCCTTGTTGTTGATGGTGACTTTACTGTTGCGAGAAGCCAATCCTTATCATTTCAAACTCAAAAACTGACATCATCAATTATTGGCACAATGACATCAGGTGAAGGTTGGGTAAATGTTGTGCATGGGACGGGTACAGTTTTTCTGTCACCGGTGAAAAACAAGCATGCACTCCTAAAAGAACATATAGAATCATTGCTTTCTCAACAAAACAAGACACAACCAAAATCTAAATTTCAGTTACCCGGATGTTTGGTCAATTTATTGACTATCATGGTTATTTCATTTTTTGTTTACTTTTTATTTATTTATTATTTTAGCCAGCTATATCAATAATTCATAATTAATCCTTGCTTTTTTTAGATATGCCAGTCATAATGATAAAATTTATATTTTTTCGGATAAGTCAAAAAGCTTATTCACATAATTGACGTTGCAAGGAGTTGTAATAAAAAAGCCTTGCATAAAAGGAGTTTTCATGAGTGAAACAGTTGACAAAATAAGGAATATCGCTATTGTAGCGCACGGCGGCGCGGGGAAAACATCGCTGGCTGAAGCCATGCTTTACAATGCAAAGTTGACCAATCGATTGGGTCGGGTCGAAGATGGTAACACAGTGATGGATTATGAACCCGAAGAAGTAAACCGCCAGACAAGTATCAATGCGGGTTTTCATCAGGTTCCCTGGAAAAAGCATGCGATCAACATTGTGGATACGCCGGGTGATCAGAATTTTTTCAATGATACCAAGAGCTGTTTGATGGCTACTGATTCGGCCTTATTTGTTGTTGATGCTATTGATGGGGTAAAGGTACAAACAGAACAGGCATGGGAATTTGCCGATGACTACAATTCTCCAAGAATGATTGTCTTGAACAAGCTTGATCGTGACAATACCAATTTCCAAAAAGCAATCTCTGATATTGGAGACTCTCTGGAAATTCGTCCCCTGGTTGTTCAGTTACCCATGGGAACAGCTGCAAATTTCAAAGGCATCATTAACCTGATTGATATGAAAGCTTACACCTATGCCGATGGTAAAGCCACTGCTGGTGATATCCCTGATGAATTCAAAGATGATGCAGAATCTGCCAGAGAAGAATTCATTGAAAACGTGGCTGAGGCAGATGATGAACTGGTAGAGCGCTATCTTGAAGGTGAAACACTGTCCAATGATGAAATCAAACAGGCCTTGCGAACCGGAACAGTCAATCGTATTTTTGTTCCAGTCTTGATTTCGTCAGCCACTCAAAACATCGGCGTTGACAAAATTCTTGATTTTATGATGGATTGTATGCCATCACCTGAAGATTGCGAACCACGAAAGGGAAAAGATATTTCTTCTGACAAAGAAATTGAATGCTTGCCAGATCCCAATGCGCCCTTTGCTGCCATTGTTTTTAAAACTATGGCAGACCCTTATGCAGGCCGGTTGACTATCTGCAGAATCATCTCTGGAACACTGGGAAAAGATGGTACATTTTATAATGCTAAAAAATCCAGCAAAGAAAGATACAGTCAATTATTACGTATCTGTGGAAAAGAACAAATTCCCATATCTGAAGCAGGTCCTGGCGCCATTATTGCTTTTTCAAAACTGAAAGATACCCAGACTGGCGATACGCTTTGTGATGAGTCCAGGAAAATCCTATTTGAACCTGCCCAGCCAATGCCAGCACTTATTAAATATGCTATTCAACCGAAAGCACAGGGGGACGAAGATAAAATTGTGTCTTCTCTTAATCGCTTGAAAGAAGAAGATACTGCATTAGTAATTGAAAGAAATTCCGAAACAAAAGAAATCCTGTTGTCAGGTCGCGGGCAACTCCATATTGAAAGCGTTGTTGAAAAGATTAAACGTAAGTTCAATGTTGAAGTCTTACTGAGCCTGCCCAAAGTACCTTATCGTGAAACAATCAAGAAAAAAGAGCGGGTTCAGGGTAAACACAAAAAGCAGTCTGGTGGACATGGTCAATATGGTGATTGCTGGATTCAGATAGAACCCCTGGAACGTGGTAAAGGATTTGAATTTGTTAATAAAATTGTGGGCGGGGTGATTCCCAGACAATTTATTCCTGCTGTTGAAAAAGGGATTGCTGAAGCATCAAAGACTGGCGTTTTGGCCGGATTTCCATGTATCGATTTTAGAGCGACTGTTGATGATGGAAGCTATCATGCTGTGGATTCATCAGAAATGGCATTTAAAATTGCGGGGTCTCTGGCATTCAAACAAGGGACAGAGAAGGCCAATCCCATTTTGTTGGAACCTATCATGAAAGTCACTATCATCACCCCTGATGAATACATGGGGGATATCATGGGAGATCTCAATGGGAATCGCCGCGGACGTGTGTTGGGAATGGATACCAAAGGGAAAAATCAAGTGATTAATGCCCATGCACCTATGGCCGAAATGTTGACTTATGCTCCTGACCTTAACTCAATGACCGGCGGGCGAGGGACATTCCTCTCTGAATTTTCTCATTATGAAGAAGTTCCTGCACAACTTGCTGAAAAGATAATTGAAAAAGCTAAAGAAGAAAAGGATTCATAATTATCTTTTATTGGTAAAAAAGTTTTTTGCTCCTTTGAATGGTCAGGTGCATCTGACCTGACCATTATACAAATGATTATTCGCTTTTAGCGCATTCAAACCGATACTAAAAAAGAATTAGACAAAAGGATGAAAAAACAAGCAAAAGAGTTATCATCAGGAACCGAAACATGATAACAGTGGATACGACTATAAAAAGTGTCATCAATGGAAAACGAATAATCATAGCAGGTGGGCTTGGGTTTATTGGTAGTAATCTGGCACATCAGTGCCTGAAACTGGGCGCTGATGTGACCATTTATGACTGTCTGGACCCCCATTCAGGTGGCAATCTATACAATGTGAATAGTATAAAAAATGATATTTCCCTATGTTACATGGATATTCTCAATTTTGATCAACTGGCAAGCCAGATCGCAAATAAAGATTATTTTATCAACTGTGCAGCTTCGACATCACATCCATTTTCCATGCGAGAACCCTGGATTGACCTTGATGTCAACAGTCGTGGCGTAATCAACATTCTTGAGGCCATACGCCGATTTAATCCAGAGGTTAAAATGATCCATCTGGGCAGCAGCACGCAAATTGGTAAACTCACCTATTCGCCAGCCGATGAAAAACATCCTGAATTTCCAACAGATATTTATTCAGCCAATAAAAGTGTTTCTGAAAAATATGTTTTAATATATGCCCGTGCTTATGGCTTGAGAACCTCTGTGATTCGGCTGTCTAATGTTTATGGACCCAGAGCGAGTATTCATAGTCCGGATTTTACATTTATTAATTATTTTATTGGGCAGGCACTTCAAAACAAAACCATTACAGTTTTTGGAAAAGGACTTCAAAAAAGAAATGTGATTTATATTGATGATGTGATTTCTGCAATTTTTAAAGCCCTGGCATCTGATAAAACTGATGGTCATGCATTATTTGTTGTAGCTGATGACCATTTCAGTGTAGCAGATATTGCAAATACCACAGCAGAAATCATGGGGGGGGATGTGATGTATGTCAGCTGGCCAAAAGAAAGAAAAGCAGTGGAAATTGGTGATGCGATTCTCAGCAACAAAAAAGCCAGACTATTCCTTGATTGGTCGCCTCAGTTTTGTCTGAGAGATGGCCTGATTGAAACGCAGAAATATTTCTGTGATTGTTTGAACCATTATCTTAGATAGTTCAACAAATACAAATCATTGGTGAATTAAAATGAAAATTGTTATCACAGGCGCGCTTGGACATATTGGATCACGATTGATTCGTGAAATGCCCAGGCATTTTCCAGGTGCTGATGTCATTATGGTTGATAACCTTGCAACATTTAGATATTGTTCACTATTTGAATTGTCAGACCATTGTAATTATCAATTTTTAGAGGCAGATGTCACCCATGTTGATTTAACAGATTATGTCGTCAATGCAGATGTTGTTGTCCATCTGGCTGCCATTACAGATGCTGCAAAGAGTTATAGTGTTCGTGAAAAAGTGGCCAGGATTAATTTTTCTGCAACAAAAGTGATGGCAAAGCTATGCCGAAAATATAACGTTCCTCTCATTCATGTGTCATCAACCAGTGTTTATGGATCACAATCAACTATCATGGATGAAACCTGTTCTGGAGAAATACTCAAACCACAAAGTCCTTATGCTGAAACCAAACTGCAAGAAGAAAATTTATTGCATGACTATCGAAAGCGCGGTCTCAACTTTGCCAGTTGTCGTTTTGGCACTGTCTGTGGGACATCACCAGGCATGCGATTTAATAACACTATCAACAAATTCTGCTGGCAGGGGGTAATGGGGCAACCTTTGACTGTCTGGCGATCCGCACAGTTCCAAAAACGTCCATACCTGACACTTCAAGATGCCAGTGATGCAATTATTCATATTATAGAACAGGAATTGTTCGATGGTACAATTTATAATGTGTTAACCCAAAATATGACAATTAATGAGATCATTGAAATTCTGTTTAAGTTACTGGATAAAATTGAGATCTCATATGTTGATTCTGAGATAAAGAATCAATTGTCCTATGAAGTTTCAAATGAACGATTTAAAGAGACCGGGTTTCGATTTCGAGGGAGTATTGAAAAAACGATTCAGCGCACTGTTGAAATGCTTTATAATGCAGGCGCGGGGCGTTTGGCTTGATAATGATAAATTTTAGAGGCCTCCTTCTTCTTTGGGGAATATGAAGGATGCCAAATTTTCTACGTTGGACGCGGAGAGACGTAGCATGTGCTACGTCTCTACAGTACATTTACCTCAAAGCGAACAATATCAATAATGGTGACGTTCTTTATACATACACCCACTTTTTTAAGTATTGTTTTTTACAGAATATTAGGATATATTATGGATTAAATGTATACAGAAATTAAACTAAATAAAAATGATATTTTTCGGGTAATTTGTGATATCATTGCAAGCCGATTGAAACAAAAACGCGGCAATATTGATGATTTACCCCTATTGTCAGAGTGGACATTCAGCACTAACATCTCAAAAAAAGATTTGGCGGTTGATTCCCTGGAGTTGATGGATTTGGCCACAGGTGTCAATCAGATGTTTCATCTGTATGAAACTGGCGTTGAGGAATATCTGTTGAGAAAGACACAGATTGGTGATTGGACTGAAATAGTCATGAAATCTTTGCACAGAAAACATGACGCAATCACCTTTAAAACCTCCGGCAGTACAGGTATTGAAAAAGATATCACCCATCAATGGGATGAATTGCTTCAGGAAGTTCGTTTTTTTTCCAATCTGTTTCAATATGCAAAACGCGTTGTTTCTTTTGTTCCATGTCATCACATATATGGTTTTTTGTTTACTGTGATTTTACCCGAGATTTTAAATATTCCTGTTATTGACTTTCGATATTTTTCTATTGGTCAAATAGTATCATCTTTAAATCAAAAGGATTTAATTGTCTCTATTCCAGTGCAATGGCGCTATTTCAATGAATCGCTGGCATCAGGTTTTACAATTAATGTTGCTGATATTCAGGGGATAACATCCACTGCGCCGTGTCCGGTTGATTTAATTCAGTCCCTGCGGAAAAAGGGTATTTTTCCGATAACCGAAATATTTGGTTCCAGTGAAACCTCTGGTATTGGATATCGACAATCACCTCATTCACCCTATCGTTTACTTCCTTTTCTCAATCGAAAAAGTGGTAATGTGGATAGTCTGGAAAAACAGTTACCATCAGGCGAAACGCGCATCATTGATACAGTTGATAACCTGCAATGGGTCGATCACCGCCGGTTCAAACCAACAAAGCGAAAAGATGGTTCTGTACAAATTGGGGGGACCAATGTTAATCCTGCATATGTTGCCCAAAAAATCAATGACCATCCAGATATTGAAACATGTAATGTTCGCATGATGCTTCCTGGCGAAGGAGACAGACTGAAAGTATTTATTGTTCCAAAAGACAAACAGATTTCTACAGCCAGGCAATCTGAAATCATGCAGTGGATCAGAACAACCTTGCCATCAGTTGAGCGTCCTGCAGCAATTGTATTTGGTAATCGCTTGCCCAGAAATGATATGGGAAAATTGCAAGATTTTCAAATAAATAAAGTGTCTTGACTATATCATGTGTTTTAACACAAAAAAAAACAAAGAGGAGAGATATGAAAAAAGGAAATCCATTATTGTTTGGATGTTGCATTGTACTGGTTGTGCAAATTGCAATTCCATTCTTGCTGCTTGGTAATGTGTCTGATATAAGCGGCCTTTTGGGACAACTGGCTGAATCAGACATGGATGTAACTGATGTATTATCAGAATTATCCCAGGCAAAATTATTTGTTTACCTGTTACTCATATCTGCTATCATTTCAGGTATTATGGGCTATCTGATGTATAGCAGCAAATTGATTATCACCAAAGATAATCCCTATGAAAAATTAGATCATTGCTATGATCGTGCAGATAAAGCACTGGATCATACAGTGCGTGTTTCAGAAAAACTACAAAATGTATCGTCTACGTCATCGGATCTCAATAATTTAATTACAAGCCTGGGTGGTATGGCACATGAAATATCCTCTGTATTCAAAGACCTGGTTACAAATGCACAAAAAACATCGGATAATGCTGAAGATATGGCCCAGTCTGGCGGTGAGATGTCATCCAGGGTCGAGCGAATTGCCAGTTCTGTTGAACAGATGAACCTCTCTCTGTCACGTGTGGTGCAAAACACTGAAAAAGCCAGCTCAATTTCAAAAGACGCCAATGAGCAGGCAAAAGAAATTAATAATAAAATGGAAGCTCTGGTTGAAACATCAAAACAAATTGGCGATGTTGTTGCAATAATTAAAGAAATTGCCGATCAAACCAATCTTTTATCATTAAATGCAACCATTGAGGCTGCCCGGGCAGGTGATGCTGGTAAAGGGTTTGCCATTGTTGCAGGTGAAGTGAAAGAGCTTGCCCGGCAATCTGCTGATTCATCAGATAAAATTTCCGATCAGGTAAACAATATTCAGAGTAGCGTTGAAAAAACTGTAGATTCTATCAAAAAAATAATTTCTATTATTAACGAAATTGATGACATCAACAATACAATTACTGCATCAGTTGAAGAACAAACCCGCATGTCTGGTGATATTGTTGCAATCATTGGCGAAACCGAACAAGAAAGCCGATCTGTTGCTGAAAAAGCTAAGGAATCGTCCGAGCTGGTAAGAAAAATTGCTGTATCCACTGACGAAGTTGCCAATACTGCCACAGAATTAACCATGCATCTGGCAGATATGACCAGAAGTTCCGCCAGTATCGCACAATCCTCTCGTGAATCGATTCAGGCGATGAAAGGTATTGTTTCTGAAATTCAAACAATCAGTCAAAAAACAGATCGTATTGATATGAAAGGTCCATCTGTTGGAAAATCATTTTCAGGGGATAGTGCGGCATCTCTTGACAATGTTTCATTCGGGAGTACAGATATTGAAAGCTCACTCACAGACATGGATGATGATGACCTGGATCAACTGGCATTTGGTGTGGTAAAACTGGATGCCGGCGGTCGTATTATCAGTTACAATGCTGCCGAGGGGGATATTGTTGGTAGAGATCCCAGAGCCATGAAAGGTAAAAACTTTTTTACTGACGTTGCGCCATGTACAAACACCCCCGAATTTCGTGGTAAATTTGATAATGGTATAAAGAACAACAATCTAAATGCGATGTTTGATTATAAATTTGATTATCAGATGGCACCCACCCAGGTAAAAATTCATATGAAAAAAGGAATGGTTAGTGGCGAATATTGGATTTTTGTTAAACGCCTGTAGTGCGATTTAAGATAGGGCACAGTGTCCTTTATTCATTCTCATTCCCACGCTGGAAGAGCGTGGGAATGAGAAGCCAATAATTGATTGATAAGATCAGGTTGATACTGGCAAGTATATTCTAAACTGTGTGCCTTCACCTTTTTTACTGTTTACCCGAATACGCCCTTTATGTTTTTCAAGCAAATCCTTGCACAATAAAAGGCCCAGTCCTGTTCCTTTTTCACCAGCAGTGCCTTCTGTTTGATGTTTCTTATCCAGATAAAACAATTTATCCACAGTTTCCTTATCCATGCCGCAACCATTATCCGCAATAATAATTTCCAGATCATTGCCCAAATTGTTGCAATCCAGTTGGATAGTGCCGCCATTATGGGTAAATTTGATCGCATTTGAGATCAGGTTGCGAAAAATGGTCGCCAACATTTGGGGATCCCCCTGGATATAATTTTCGGAACTAAAATCATACGTTATTTGAATGCTTTTAGAATCCGCATGGGCTTGATATAACTGAACTGCCTGAACAATAATATATTCAAGCAAAATTTTGGAAGGTCGAAAAGGGGTTGCCCCCAACTGAAAGCGGGACCATTCCAGAAAATTTTCAAGGAGTTTGTAGTTTTTTTCTGTTGATTTACACATGTCACGAATTAGTCGCTTAAGGTCTTCACGTGTCCATTCATCAAAAGATTTTGAAATATATTGGGTAAAATTCATCAAGGAGCCAAAAGCGCCTTTCATATCGTGGGCAACAATGGAGAAAAAGCGATCTTTTGAGGCATTCAACTGTGCCAGCTTTGTTTTTTGTTCCTGAATGGTTAGATGGGTGGAGATTCGTGCCGAGACTTCTGCACGTTGAAATGGTTTGGTGATATAATCAACAGCACCAAGCTCAAAACCTTTTAGCTTGGTATCAATATCAGTAAGGGCGGTCATGAAAATGATTGGGATATTGTTGGTTTCAGGATTGTTTTTGAGTTGCTCGCATGTTTCAAAACCATTCATACCCGGCATCATAATATCCAATAAAATCAGGTCGGGCTTTGCGCTCACAGCTCTTTTCAAGGCATTGGGGCCATCTCTGGTGACAAGGATGCGATATTTGTTTTCATGAAGGTACACAAGAAGCAATTCAATATTGGTAGGGTTATCATCCACAACCAGTATTGTGCCACGATATTTTTTAGGAGGATTCATGATTGACACTTCCGGTTTTACGAACAGGCATAATGTCGTCCATTTTTGCCCATCCTCTTTTGCCACTGGCAAATTGAACTAAACGCCAATTTCCCTCACATCTTTCGCAGCCAACAATACTGCCTGCATGAAGCTCAAACAATGCGGTTTCGGTCTCGTGTGGACCGGCCCGGACAATTGCTTTTTGAGAAACTACAATGCCGCGGTTGTCATAGTGAATATCGTACCATTTGACAGAAAAAGCAACAAGAAAAATTGCCCAAAGAATACTCAAGCCCACAAAGGTGTAATAAGACCATTCAGAACGATGAAATCGTCGGACAATTAAGATTCCCCAAAATCCGACATGGCTAAACATCATCAACCAGAATAACTCAGACAGACTGAATCGGTCCAACGTACTTTTCAAAGGAACAGTTGTTATCTTTTCCGGTTGATCTTCAACCTGACTTCTGGCATGCTGTAAATTAAACAATAAATCAGGATCACCAGGAATGTAATGCATGGCACGTTCATAATACAGTATGGCCCACCCGATCTGATCCATTCGATAATAGCAATTACCCAAATTGAAATACAGACTGCCAGTAGGTTTGCCACTTTTGATCACTGCCTGATATTTATCTATTGCTTTTTGGTAATCACCATTTGCATAGGCTTCGTTGGCCTGAACAAAGTCATTGAGACGTTGTCCATTTTTGGCCTGGCTTTGGTGAATCCCAATTAATAATACAGCCATTATGATCAATAGTTTTTTCACGATTTAATTCCTTTATCCAGTTTTTTAGCCAGTTCACGAATAGATTGTTCTAAAACATCAATATCATGGTCAAACTGCCCTGTATAAACTGCAGCTTCCATTTTGTTTAGCATGGATCGGGTTTCATTTGCCATATCAGCGTTAATACCAGATTGCGTAAGGATATCCTGAACTTCATCCGGTGTAGGTGTGCCACCACTGCGCTGCAAGCGGTTATTCAAGAACTGATAAAACAATTTGAGAATTTCATCAATATCCTTATCTGGAGTCAAGTTGTTCAGTTGTTTGTTAAATTGAGCCAATGCTTTTTTGGCGGTTAGTTTTTCAATTTTCAATCGTGTTTTCCTGAAAAAAAACACAAGAATCAGAAAATAAACAAAAGGAGGAAACATAAACATCACTAACCGCTGCCACTGTGATAAGTGTTGATAGGAATTTATTTGAAGCGCATTGGAATGATCATGAACTGGCAAAATATCACGTTGAAAAAACTGGACTTCTTTTTTTACCTGGGGCAGGGAGGAATCCATTTGAGAAATGATTGGTTGTACATCTCGTTTTTGCCCAGGCATTACTTTTATATGCATTTCCGGGGTTGTAACTGTTCTGTACTGATCATTTTTGGAACTGAAAAAGCTTAAAGAAAAGGGGCCAATCGTATATTTTCCCTCTTTTTGCGGAACCAGGGCCCATTTCATATTTTTTTGGCCAGTAAATCCATCGGTGGCTTCATTGATTTTTATTTCTGGCTTATCAGAATACACTTTAATATCATTCATTTCAGGCATGGTAATATCTGGCATCAGTTGAACATTTCCTTTTCCACGAATCTGTATGCTCAATGTTGTGGATTCACCCAGTTTAATTGTCTTGGGATCCATGCTTGCCTGGATAGTAAATTCACCAACAAGTCCTGTAAAATCAGAGGGTTGATTGGTTACTGGAAGCTTTGAGATATTTAATTTGACTGGCTTTGACTGAACCGAATGCGGTCGTGCAGAAGTAAAAAAATTGTCAAAAACTGAGAATTGATGTCTGGAACGTTGTTTTTGAAGTACTTTCATTTTCATGATTGTGGGCGGAATGGTAAAGGTTCCGGTTTTTTCAGTGGTCAATGCATGCCGAATCTCGATTACTTTATACTGCCTGCCTTTTACATTGGAGACATATTCACTGGGTTTGCTGACCTGTTTCAATAAAAAACCATCCCCCTCAGGCAATACAATTCCCAAATCACGCACTGAAACACTATAATAAAACTTGACTGTATAAAATATTGTTTGTCCCACATAGGCATTGTCATCTGAGACCGAAACAGTAACAAATACAGGTTGGTTAGATTGTTGTGAGGCATCAGATGCCTGTTTTTGTACTGTAACCGATACTGTATTGCTTTGATAGTTTGTACCATTAATCTGTACCATGGCTGGACCTATGGTAAATTGTCCAGTGCGTTTGGGGTACAAATAATAGGTCTGATCAATACTTGAAGATACCTGGCCATTTACCATGCTGAAATTTGATGAGGTTCCCCCTGATTCCACTCGAAAGTCTTGAAGTCCAGCAACTCTGGGGCTGACTGATGATTGGGTTCCAGATATCTTGATTGTCAGTTTGATCGAATCGTTTTGTGTCACTCTTGTTCGATCTGCGTGAATACTCACGCCAGTAGAAGCATCAAGCAAAGAAGCCCATGCGAGTATGACTAACATGCTTGAAATCATATGACGTCTGGTTATCATAAACAGTCCTTTTTGGGTTTGGTATTTCATCAAAATCGTCCATAAAATACAATAATGTTTCATGGCTCTCAAAACGACTTGCAACAATTATCATATTTGAATGATCTTTGAAAATATTTTTTTTAAAAACTTTGAAACTACCTTTGGTATAAATAAATTTTGTGTTGATATTTTCAAAGAAAAATCGTAAATAAAAACGTTCAACATTAAAAAAAACATGCATTTGAATATTGTTTTTAATAAGTATTAACAAAATAAATTAGGGATATCATTATGAAATTTGTAATAGAAAAATCAGTTTTTGTCAAAGGGGTTTCAAAAATTCAGGGAATCACCAATCGAAAGACCGATTTCCCCATTACAGCCTCTGTATTAATCCGAACTATGGGTATGAATATTTCGGTTTATGCCACAGATCTTGAAACCGGTTTTGAGGGCTTTTATTCTGCTGATATTGAGGAAGAAGGTCAGGCAGCGGTGGTTTCAAAGAAACTATTTGAAATCATTAAGGATTTCCCCAGTGATTACATCAAGCTAGAAACTGTTGAAGGTAAAATGCTTAAAATATCGGCATCAGACAATGTCACAAAGGCTGAATATCATATTTTATGTGCAGATCCAGATGAATTCACAATCCTTACTGCAATTGAAGATCTTCCTTTCTATGAACTGGATGCCCAGACATTGAAAGATATGATCGAAAAAACACTCATCACCGGAATTCCAGATGATGACAGGGCCCATTTGTGTGGATTGTATCTGGAATTGCCTGAGGGGGATAAAAACATTATCCGAATGCTTTCCACTGATGGCAATCGTCTGATCAAAATAGATCGAACATATGAAGTTAAGTTAGATATTCCAATGAAAGAAGGCGTCATATTATCCAAGAAAGGCATGTCTGATGTACTCAAACTATTAGAAGCCGGTGGTCAGGTGGAAATTGGGTTTCGAGAAAATAATGTTATTGCCAAAAAAGATGAAGAAACCATTGTCACCCGACTTTTGGAGGGCGACTTTCCGGATTACAAGGAAGTTATTCCGAAACCTGTTGATACCCGATTAAAAATCACCAAAAAGGCCTTTCTGTCATTAATGAAGCGCATGCTGATTCTTACCAATGATCGTTTCAGGGCAGTGGTTTTTAAAATTCAGCCGCAACTTCTGGAAGTCTCTGCTACGAACCCTGAATTTGGTGATGCCAACGAAGAAGTGCCTATTGACTATAGTGGAGATGTCATTGAAGTGGCTTTTAATCCACGTTTTTTTATTGACAGTCTCAATGAAATTGCATGTGAGATGATCATCATCAGTATGGCCAATGCTAAAGAACCCTGCATGATGTATGGTGAGGATGATCCTGATTATCTGAGTGTGATTATGCCGATGACTGTTTAGCCTTCAGGGTATATGTCAATAACCACGTCATGAATGATGTTATCGGCCAAGTTAGGGGAGAAAGGGGCGTATGTACAAGTTAGGGGAAAATGTTGCCTCGAAAAAAAACGAAACCCAACCAATGTCCCAAACCCATGTAGGGGCGAACCTTATGTTCGCCTTCTAACAGAAACCGAAATTAAACCTATGTCCGATTGCAATGGTAAACCATGAACCCATATACATTGTTTTATGGATATAGGTTCTTTTTTGGTTTTAGTTCAGAGGGCGAACACAAGGTTCGCCCCTACATTGGTTTCTGACATTGGTTGGATTTCGGTATTTTTTCAAGGCAACATTTTCCCCTAACTTGTACATACCCGGGAGAAAGTTCAATTCAGAGAATGCATAAAAAGTAATTCATAGGAACACTCTGAATCAAGTACCTCCTTTTGAATCTTGTCTTTTTTGTGAATTGGGACTGGGGGGCTTATTATTCAATAATTCCTAAACTTAATATGATTATTTAACAATTTGAGAAATAAATAAAATGGAAGAACAAAAAACGCGCTATGGCGCAGAAAACATAAAAGTCCTTGAAGGACTTGCAGCGGTCCGCAAACGTCCTTCAATGTATATCGGCAATGTGGATATAGAAGGTCTACATCATCTTGTGTATGAAGTTGTGGATAACAGCATTGATGAATCAATGGCAGGTTTTTGTGATCGAATTGATGTTACCATCCACACAGACAACAGCGTGACTGTCATTGATAATGGACGCGGTATTCCTGTAGATATTCATAAAACCGAAAAAGTCCCTGCCCTTGAGGTTGTCATGACCAAGCTCCACGCTGGTGGGAAGTTTGACAACGATACCTACAAGGTGTCAGGTGGACTTCATGGGGTGGGTGTTTCTGTTGTAAACGCCCTTTCATCTTTTTTGGAAGTTCATGTATATAAGTCCGGAAAAATATACTATCAAAGCTATGAGCAGGGAAACAAAACATGTGAACTCAAAGTTCTGGGCAATGACCCTGAAAAAAGGCAGGGCACAACAATTCGGTTTGTTCCTGATGGCACTGTGATGCGTGTTCTGGAGTACAATTATGATATTCTGGCAAGGAGATTGCGGGAGCTGGCTTTTTTAAACAAAGGCATTACAATCACCATTGAAGATGAACGTTCTGATGCCAAAGATAGCTTTTCATATGATGGCGGCCTTATTTCCTATGCCGAATATTTAAACCGCAACCGCACTGCATTGCATGAACCCATTCATATTCAAGGTGATAAAAATGATGTTCAAATTGAAATGGCCATTCAATATAATGATGGTTTTAATGAAAAAATACTGACTTTTGCCAATAATATTAACACTGCTGAAGGTGGCTTTCACCTGGCAGGCTTTAAATCTGGAATGACACGCTCTATCAATACCTATCTGGGAAATGCTGCCAATCTGCCAAAGAATATGAAAGTAAAGATCGGCGGTGAAGACATACGTGAGGGCCTTACCGCTGTCTTGAGTGTCCGCCTGAAATCTCCACAATTTGAGGGACAGACAAAAACCAAGCTCGGCAACAGTGAAGTTAAAGGCCTGGTTGAAGCATTAATCAATGAACAACTTGCTGTTTTTCTCGAAGAAAATCCGCAGATTGCAAAGAAAATTATCGAAAAAGCAGTCAATGCCGCCCGTGCGCGTGATGCTGCCAAACGCGCCAGAGATCTCGCCCGAAACAAAGGCGCTATGGGCGATGGTTCGTTGCCTGGCAAACTGGCTGAATGTCAGTCTAACGATCCCAAAGAAAGAGAAATTTTCATTGTCGAGGGCGATAGCGCCGGTGGCTCGGCAAAACAGGGACGTGACCGAAAATTTCAGGCCATTTTGCCGATCAAGGGAAAAATTCTCAATGTTGAAAAAGCCCGATTTGACAAGATGCTCAAAAGTGATGAAATTAAAAACATTATCACTGCATTGGGCACTGGTATCGGTCTTGAAGAGTATAATTTGGATCAGTTGAAATATCACAAGGTTATTATCATGGCTGATGCTGATGTTGATGGCAGTCACATTCGAACGTTGTTGCTGACATTTTTTTACAGGCAATTTCCGGATCTTATTCAAAATGGCTTTCTTTATATCGCCCAACCCCCTTTGTTCAGGGTAGGCAAAGGTAAGAACGCTGTGTATCTCAAGGATGAGTTGGAATATAATGAATATCTTATGAAGCGGATTTGCAATCTCAAAAAAGTTAAAACAGCCAACAGCGAAAAAGCCATGTCTGATCATGAATTGTACTTGTTGATGGGCGATATGGTAGAGTATTACACCATTCTGAATCAAATGAACTATCGAGCGATTCCTGCTCATCTGGTAGAAATGCTTTTGGAGAGTCATTTAGACAATCGTGAAAAACTCAGGGATCAGGATTTAATGTTTGAGATTCAAGGGAAATTGATTGATGCAGACTATGAAGTCAATGACTTATTCTGGAATGACGAGCGGGGCGTATATGAAATTACTGTCACTGGCTCTGGGCAACGATTGTTGGACGAACATGAGGTTGAAGTCAAGAGCAGTATTAAAATTGGGCGGGGTTTTGTTTATGCAAAGGATTATCAAAAACTCATTGTTCTTAAAGATAATATCTTGAAATATGATGCGCCGCCATTTGAAGTGACCACCCGAAAAAGCAATGAAAACGATTCATCAGATTCATCAGATACAACTGAAAAAGCAAAGGTCTTTGATACCAAAAGTTCCCTTTATCACTATCTTCTTGAAGAAGCCAAACGAAATATCAGTGTTCAACGATACAAAGGTTTGGGGGAAATGAACCCTCAGCAATTATGGGAAACGACAATGGACCCAATGTCTCGTACCTTATTGAATGTCAATGTTGATGATGCCAATTATGCTGATGATATCTTTTCTCTACTGATGGGAGATGAAGTTGAACCCAGACGTGATTTTATCCAATCGAATGCTTTGGAAGTTCAGCGGTTGGATATTTAGGATAAAACATTATGCCACAAATAAACAGAAAGTTATATTTAATTAACGATAAGCAGACAATCACCGAAATAAGCCCTGAATTTTATCATGAGTTTATTTCAAATCCCAAAAGTGTTGCATTTGAAAATATTAAGGCCAGCCGGCTGCGGCTGGCTGAAATTCATCTGGAAAGCGACAGAGAAGGTCCATCGGCGATAGTTGATGCAGAATTCAGATATTTATATGTTACAGACAATGGTTCTCTGGATGAAAGCATGTTTGCACAATTCATTCAAACCGGTCTTGATGCAATCCACACCAATGCTATCAATGATCCATTCAGTGATTATCGCACGCGCTTTTTCTGGAATCCCACACCGGATGAATTTAAAACTGTGATGTCTTTGGCAATCAATCCTAAAATATCCTTGCCCTGTCAGGTCAGGGAAAGTCACGTTCTGCCTATTGATAATTCTGAGATTGAGATCAATGGCATTCGAAAAATGCTGGATGCCTTTCCGGGTCTTAAAGCTGTCGGCACCAATCGAAGTCTTCACTTCTGGACTGTTACCTTTGATATTGTCTCGCTTCATGGTTTGATTTCTTTATTATTTCTAAAAGAAGGCTTGAAACATGACCACGCAAAATCAGCATTTCTAACATTGACCTGTCCGGAAAATGACATGCGATTTGTGCTGACCTGTTCCTCCCTTTCTCAAACCAAAAAGGTGAGTATCTGGTTGATTTATATCTTTCAAAAGCGTCTGGAATATAAGGATATGAAAGATCAATCCTCTTGCCAGTGTAATCATCACGAGGATAATCAATAAATTATGTTCAATGTCATTTCACCAAAGCAATTGTTAAACCACACAACTGATTTTTCAAGCATTACCACCGAATGCCTTCCAATAACCCAATGCGTGGGCCGGGTACTGGCACAAGACATTATTGCCACAGAGAACATACCCCCATTTCGACGCAGTACAATGGATGGCTATGCAGTTAATGCAAAATCGACCTATGGGGCATCCGAGTCTAATCCGACCTTGCTGTTTATCAAAGAAACCATTGAGATGGGTAAAGTTCCTGAAAAATCTCTTGATTTCCAAGAGGCGGCCAAAATTGCCACCGGGGGGATGCTTCCCCAGGGCGCTGATAGTGTGGTGATGGTTGAATATAGCCAGGCAGTGGATGAATCCACTGTTGAAATATACAAGAGTGTTGCACCACTCCAACATGTTATTGATGCCGGTGAAGATATTGCAATAAACACCACTCAATGCAGAAAGGGCCAGATTATTCGTCCTCAGGATTTAGGCGCAGTTGCCGCTTTAGGTATTCAAGAACTTGTTGTGTATGAAAAACCGGTCGTGGGCATTATTTCTACTGGTGATGAAATTGTTCCCATATCCCAAACACCCAGGCCGGGTGAAATTCGGGATATCAACCAGTACTCATTGTTCGGACAAATCATGCAAAATGGTGGGCAGCCGGTTTTTATTGACAGCGTGCCAGATGATTTTGATGCCTTATATGCTGCCTGTAGTGATGCCATTCAGACCTGTCATATGGTCCTGATTTCTGGTGGCAGCTCAGTGGGCATGCGCGATTATACCATTGATGTGATCCAGCATTTAAATGATGCAAGCATTATTGCACATGGTGTGGCGATCCAGCCAGGCAAACCAACCATTCTGGCAAAAGTGGCCAATATTCCTGTCTGGGGGCTGCCCGGACATGCAGCATCTGCCATGATTGTTTTTTTTATTCTTGTTCGACCTTTTTTGCGATGCCTGGCAGGTGAATTCAATATGCCTTTTTTCGCTGAACCCAAAATTAAGGCTCGTTTGACAAGAAATATTGCATCCAGCCAGGGCAGAGAGGAATATGTTCGTGTGAAACTGGAGCAATCTAAAGAGATGGTAAATGCAATACCCATACAGGGAAAATCCGGCCTTATCCGAACCATGGTGCAGGCGGATGGCTTGATTGTTATTCCTGAAAATGTCGAGGGGCTGGAAAAAGGGATTGTCGTAGAGATTCTTTTGATTTGATGGCGTTCACTCGCGTATTAATTTCATCAGTCTTGCATAAGGAGACAAAAAAATGCGAACATTTCATTCATATGGCCCGGTTAATTCCAAAAAAAATTATTATGTACCCAGAACAAAACTAGTTGAGCAGTGTTTTCGATCACTGATTGGAGACACTGAAGATTTAGGGCATTATTTTACAATCTGGGGAGCGCGTCAGACCGGCAAAACATGGTTGTATCGCCAAAGCCTGAAAAATATAAAAAAACAGTATGGTGATCAGTTCATTGTTGGTGAAATCTCCATGCAAGGGGTTGTCTTTAACGAAAATGATGATCAGATAGCGGTTTTTTTTAGAAATATTCCTGGAATCTTCAAAGGAGAATTTTCAATTCTTCCGCCAGAAATACACTCATGGGTAGATTGGAAAAAACTTTTCAGCAAAGATTCTTCAATTTTTGATAGACCGCTCATCCTTGTTATTGATGAATTCGACAAACTGCCTCCCCAAATTATTGACAGTCTCGTGTCCCTGTTCAGGGAAATGTATTTAAACCGAAAATCATACATACTTCATGGACTGGCCTTAGTGGGGGTTCGGGCAGTTTTGGGAATTGAAAGCAAAACAGGATCTCCATTTAATGTGCAGCGATCATTGCACATCACAAATTTATCCTTTGATGAAGTCAAGGATATGTTTGATCAATATCAGGAAGAAAGCAAAACGCATATTGACGCTGAAGTGGTTGAAAAACTATATGAAAAAACAATGGGTCAACCAGGTCTTGTAGGGTGGTTTGGTGAACTCTTAACCGAGAAATATAATCCGGACGCAAGCAACATAATTGACATTAAAATGTGGAACCATGTGTATTTAAGTGCCTGCGAACTTGAACATAATAACACGGTTCAAAATATGATTAAAAAGGCCACAACAGAATATAAATCAAATGTGATACAATTGTTCACAGATTCAAATATTCATTTCTCTTTTCGATATGACTGGTGCAATTATATGTATATGCATGGTCTGATCGGATACGAAAAGGTTTTGGATGAAAACCAGCCATATCATGTGTGCCGATTTTCATCACCATTCATCCAGACCAGCCTTTATAGTGCATTTGTTGGTGAAATCAAAGAGAATCAATCACATCCAATGCTTGCCCTTGACCCGCTTGATACTCTTGATGATGTTTTTAGTGGTTATGATTTAAATATTGTCGCCTTACTCAGCAGATACAAAGATTATCTGAAACGAATGAAAGATAGCGGAGAGAATCCCTGGAAAGATCAGCCCCGAAGAAAATCTGATTATCATTTAACCGAGGCTGTGGGGCATTTTCATCTTTATCATTGGTTGTGTATGGCACTGCAAAAACGTTGTACGATTCGTCCAGAGTTTCCCACAGGAAATGGCAAGGTTGATTTGCATCTATTGTGTCAAGAGGATCATAAAAAAGGGCTGATAGAGGTGAAAAGTTTTGTCAATGCTTATATGCTAAAGGATTCAATGAAACAGGCGGCCAAATATGCGTCAAAAACCAATCATGATACTGTTGCTGTAGCCATGTTTGCACCATTTAATGATGAGAATGTTTTAACGCAATTATCTGTAAGCGAGATTGTTGAAAATGTAAATGTCCATGTCGTGGCGATTGGGCAGGGATAAAACGTTGTTTGCATGCTTTGATATGAATCAGGATTGTCAATTGGGCATTGCTGCACAAAGTATTGCTTAACTGACTCCGCACGCTTTTCAGATAAACATTGATTGCTCGTGCAAAAAACATTGTTACGAACTTCCAGCCTTCGATTGACTGCCAGTTGATCGGTATGACCATCCACAAATATTGTCATGTGTGGGTACTGTTTCATCATGGCGGTGATATCATATAATCGCCAAATTTTATCAATCATGTGCCAGCGGATTTTCAATTTGTATCATATGAATCGGTATGGACTTATACAACGTCATTAATTTACAACAAAACAATTCAGTTAGATATTTTTGCCAGGGCAAAACCAAATGACTATTCGATTATTGGCGAGGTAAAAAACAGGAAACAAAAATTTTCTAAAAAAGAAGCGGCTCTCTTTTTAGAAAAAGCGAAAGCAGTCAAAAAGCTAGAAAAGATAACAAAGGTTCTTTATTTCGTGTTTTCAAGCAGTGGATTTTATCAAAATACCATTGCATTTTTTAAACACCATTCAATCGCCTGGAGTGATGATCCGCGCTTTTTGAATATTTGATCTGGCAGTATACTTACCACGCGAATTAGAGATTTCCATTTTGGTTACACTCAAACCTTATAAGGTTGCAACCATTCAAACAGATCACATTGCAAGAGGGTTTAGTGTTGTTGATGATAAATTATATATTGTTGGAGATCAATACCTGTCTGTGCTGCCAGTCGCAAATATTGAAATTGAAGCATATACCAATAATTTAATGAAATTAAAGAGTTCACCTCTGACATTTTCAGGAAAGTATCATTTAAAAGTCTGCAACCCAGAAAATACAAATAATGAACCTACATAATCCTTCACAACTATTGGGAGTTGCTGATACACCTGATTGGGCTTATGATGTTGCAGTAAATGGTAATACAGTCTATATCGCTGATGGCAACTCAGGTTTACAGATTATAGATGTCAGTGATGCTGACAATCCATTTATCTCTGATTTTTTAGACTTACCTGACAATGTTTATGGCATAGCAATATCAGAAGATATCGCTTATGTGACAAATGGTGGCAGTGGTATTCAGGTTTTAGATATTTGTATTCCAACAAAACCTTATAAGGTTGCAACCATTCAAACAGATCACCATGCAAGAGGGCTTAGTGTTGTTGATGATAAATTATATATTGTTGGAGGCAATTACTTATCAATTTTACCTTTAGCAAGAAACGTTGAAATTACAAAATTTACAGAAACGATACTCAATCTAAAACTTCCTGCATCATCTTTTGTACAGGAATATAACCTTATCATAGCTAATCCACAAAACAGTTACAGCCAGCCTATTACATTCAAACCGCCATTTATCATAGGAAAAATTGCCAATCAAGTTATCTATCCATCAATTAAGAAAGCAACGTTTCCTTTAACGATAACACCAACTCTCTCTGAAACAGAAGTGCGTAACTATACTGTTATCGGATTTTCTGGTAATCCATCTATGCTTCCCGATGATCATATCACAATAGAAGGAGATGGCTTAAATCGAACCATACATATTAAACCACCCAATCATCAGTATGGAATATTACCCATTAATATCGTAATAAACGATGGCTATGCTTCTATTAAAGAAAGTTTTAACCTGACAGTCCTGAAAGCATCCAGAAATTGCGGGGATCTGGCATATAATGCCCTGACATATCAAGGTCTGGACCCAAAAATGATATATTACCTTTCTTCAGAATCAGACAATAAAAAGGTGAATGACAACGCAACCCTTGATAATATTGAAATAGCCATCACCCAATGGGCCAAAGGAGAAACAGCTACCACAGAAACATCCATCACTGCGGACAGCCTTATTGTCTATCTTGTGGATCATGGCGGTGATGGTATTTTCAGGGTGAATGAAAATGAAATTCTTTCTGCAACTGTTTTAAAAGGATGGTTGGATGAAATACAAAATATTATCCCTGGAAAATTATTTGTTATTTATGAAGCCTGTTATTCTGGTAGTTTTATTCCACTGTTAACCAATAAAGACTTGAACCAAGAAACACTTGCAAAAAATGATTTAAATGATTGGATTAACCAGTTACAGGACAAAATTCCAGGTTTTATTACGATTATTGATGATGCTAATCATTCACAATCATATCTTCAAGCCCTTAAACCAA
>Ga0272440_1000882_pt1 | contig 25235 bp, 21 predicted proteins | sample SSMMMBAug17_FD_192440 | JGI IMG/M metagenome (GOLD analysis project Ga0272440, IMG submission 192440) | Marine sediment archaeal communities from Little Sippewissett salt marsh, Falmouth, MA, United States - SSM-MMB-Aug17 | ecosystem: Environmental > Aquatic > Marine > Wetlands > Sediment ...
ACAATTTATTGATAATATGCTTTTGGGTATTGAGGGCGCTTTAGCGTCCTTTCTCAATTCAGCGTTGGGCTTTAGCCCTACGCTGTTCTTGCAATTGCCGAGATCGTACTTTTTTATTTGACGATTTTTTTTTGTCATACCCGAATACTTTTTTATACCCGAAAACTTATGACCGCATACTTAAATTCATTCGCAGGTTATTTGATTCTGACAAGTGTCCTATATGGGAAAAAAATAGGGACGTCTATGATTTTATGCTTTACGAGAAATTCGAAATCATCGACCTGATTTTAAAACGTTTTTAAAGAACAAATCCTTGCATTAATCCTCTATAGAACAATATTAACAGGTGTATGACAATCAGGACATTGACAATCAACAAGATTATTGTTTTGAATACGAAATCCAAATCGATCGATAAGAAGTTTTCCACAGTGATGACAAAAGGTACTTTCTCCACGATCTCCAGGGACATTACCGGTAAAGACATAGTAAAGTCCTGAATCCATAGCAATTTTTCGAGAACGTTGTAAGGTTTCAATGGGCGTTGCGGGGCGGTCATTGAGTTTATAAGTAGGATGAAATCGACTGAGATGCCATGGGGTTTCCGGGCCCAATTCATTGACAATAAATTCTGCAGCTTGTTTTATCTCTTTGGGATCATCATTTAGACCAGTCACTATCAGTGTCGTAATTTCAACAAACACATCATTTTCTTTTAAACTGACAAGATTTTCCAGGACAGGCTGAAGTTTTCCGCCACAGTATTTTAAATAAAACTGATCATTAAAGGATTTTAAATCAATATTGGCAGCATCCAGCCAGGGGCTGATTGTTTTGATTGCCTCTTTTGACATATAGCCATTGGAAACAAATATATTTTTAATGTTTTTTAGATGTGCTTTTTTTGCTGTTTCCAATGCAAATTCAAAATATATGGTCGGTTCAGTATACGTGTATGAAATGCTTTTGCATCCATTGTTGCTTGCTGTTTGAACGACCTGTTCCGGTTTCAGAGACATTCCTGCAATTTGTCCTTGATCAGCAGGCATCTGCGCGATATTGGCATTTTGACAAAACCGACATTTAAAGTTACATCCAACAGTTGCAACAGAATAACTTCTGGAACCTGGCAAAAAATGAAACAAAGGCTTTTTCTCAATTGGATCAATATGTTCTGCAATAATTCGATCATACACATGGGTGTATAATATTCCATCCATATTTTGACGAACGTAACAAATGCCAAATTGACCATTCTTTATGGTGCATTCATGGTTGCATAGATAACACCTTAGCGTTTGATTCTTTAATTTCTCATAGAACAATGCCTCTTTCATATGGCACCAGCCATGACTTCATTGCTTTTTTCAACTTTCATATCCATTGGACGCAATCGAAAAGATGGCAGAAGAATTACACTGATTCCCATAAAGGTGCCAAAGGGACAACGTTGAAGAAAAGAACATTGGTCTATCAGTTCACCAAAGATATTGTCAGCACCTTCTCCCGGCTGACCAATAGTTTTCCATTCCATGGGAACCTTACCCAAAACAGATTTTAAATGTCGTTTGATATCACCACTGGAATACAATTGAATTGATGTCTCATCGACCTGTGGATACATGGCTTTAATTTGAATCCAAACATCCTTAATCGCAAATTTATTCCAAATACCAATAAAGAGTCTGTCCTTTGTAACCCGAGCGGCTTCTTCGAGAGCGCTCTTATAATCAGCACAAAATTCCAATGTATTTATCAGTAAAGATATGTTGAAGCTATTGTCATCAAAAGGCAAGGACTCTGGATTTCCCAGATGTAAATCAACGCGGTTTCCTAAATTACTCTCAGCAGCGTCAATCATTGCTTGTGATGAATCAATACCCGAGACAGTCAGTCCACGTTCCAGAAACTTAAACAGTCGTTGCCCTGTTGCGCAACCAATTCCCAATACATGTTCGCCACGAGCGGGTTGAATCATATCAAACATTAAACGATTTTCACGTTCAATTATCTTTCGATTGTCCGGATGCCTGTACCAGTCATCAAACAATTGCGCATCTTTGTCGTTGAATATATAAGTTGTCATATTTTTCATTCTCCAGTCTGGTCTGAGTCAGACCGAAAGCTATAAATAATGAATAAAATAGCCTTCACCCTTCCCTTTAATATGCGGCGAAAAGAAATGCCCAACAGCATTTGCAAATGTTCGCGTATTGATGGGTTTGGTTATATAGCCCGAACAACCAACCTCCAATGCGGCATCATTGTCATCTTTCATGGCATGGGCAGTCAATGCGACTATGGGAATATTCTTAGTTTTATCATCATTTTTCAGCACGCGTGTGGCCTCAATACCATCCATGCCGGGCAAAGCAATATCCATCAAAATTAAATCCAATTGTTCGGTATTACGTGCCAATTGGATGCCATCTTCTGCATTTTCAGCCTTCAAAACATTATATCCAGCAATTTCCAGAAGATCTGTTGCCATTTCCATATTCATTGGGTTGTCTTCGATGATTAATATGTTTTTTTGTTTCATAATGACTGTCCTTTTGTGAGAATTCGGTTAATAAGTTGAAACGTCCTGTTTGGTGTCAGATCAATCTCTCGTATGACCTGGTAATGTATATGTTGTACAATTCCCGGTGGCACATTGCCGCGTTTGAGAGCTGACCCCTGATGGACTTCCTCCCTGACCCATTGTATAACTGGTTTTACTCAGAACTCTTTCAAATTCTTCTGATGAACATTTTGGACATTTCATTTCCACAGTTTCATTGGAATTCATAATGAGAATTTCAAAGAATTCATTACACTGGTTACATTTAAATTCATAAAGTGGCATTGTTTTACCTCTTGTTTATTCACAATATTTTCATTTAGTATACCTGTATTTTGTTTTAAAATCAAAATATTTTTACGTATCACTTTAGCGCAACTTGTACTGAAAACTTTTTTAAAAAATATGATGGATGATAAGACATCTTTGCCTTTCTTAAACCCGAATCCCCCAAATCCTGTTCACGATTCACCCATTTATATTTACTGCTGGCGTCATTGGATAAAAACAACTGGTTAATGGCCTGATACGCGCCTTTATACATTGGACATCCTTTTTCAAAATGAATAATAATCATTTCATCAGAAAAATATTCAGCAACTGTATAGGCAGTGATCAATTGATTAACAAAAATAACCCCTCCGCAGATATTATCAAATGAACGATAGGCATCAAGGACATTGGCAATTGCTCTATTTTCCGATGCCAAAGTTTTGTCGGACTCACAATCTCTCCATGTACACCAGTCTTCCTGCATGGCAAGTGTTTCATCAATGCGCTCAGCATTCAGGGCATAATATTGAAAATTATATTTTTTGTTAAACTGATTCAGTAAATTTTTTTTTTTATGATATCGATTTCCTTTCAGATGAATCAAATCTGCTGTTGAATACACATAATCCCAATTGTCTCGCTCCTCGACAATATCCAAAACAAGCCCGCCGCAATCTTTCCAGATATTCAGCAATTTTTCAGGAACGCGCGTAAATTTAACTGGCAAAGCCATTTGATTAAATACTGATAACCAGTCAACGTGGTACCAGTCGCCAATTGGTGCCCAGAAAACATGTTCAGATTTAGTTTGATCAAGCCATATCAACTGATCTGTGAAGTACCACATCAGTTGATACGCTTCTGACCATCCATTAATATTAACAAAACTGTAATCTGATGTTTTTTCCGGTGTTTTGGATAAATAGTTTAAATATTCTTTTTGTTTTTTAAGAGAAACAGGTTCTTTGCCTGAAATCATAATATCTCCTGTTAATTGTTATTGCCGGGGAAAATGATCTGAATAAAAAAGTTTAAATCCACTATCACTTTCCTGTATCATCAAGCATTCAGTACCTGATATCCCATTAACCAGTTCAATACCAGCTTCATGACCCATCACCATAAGCGCTGTGGCCAAACCATCAGCAAAGGTACATTGATCAGAAATAACAGATACGCTCACAATACCATTACTCACAGGCCGACCAGTTTTGGGATCGATCACATGAGAATAACGATTTTTTCCATCCATGAAATAATTCCTGTAATCCCCGCTGGTGGCAATGGCTTTATTTTCAAGAGATAATGCAAAATAGACATCATGGACATCTGCATCAATTTCCGGCCGATTGATCCCAACGCGCCATGGCCTACCATTTATTTTTGTGCCCCTGGCAAATACCTCTCCCCCAATTTCAACCAGAAAATTTTCAATGCCATGTTTCTCTAAAACACTTGCGACCTGATCAACGCCAAATCCTTTGGCAATAGATGCCAGATTCAACTCAAGGTTGGGAATACTTTTTTGAAGATGATGATCTGTAATGCTTATGTTTTGAAACCCCACCTGTTTGAGGCGCTGTTCAATCTGGATATCATCCGGCTTATGCGGTTGATTTTTCGTATGACCAAATCCCCATAAATTAACCAGGGGTTTGACTGTCCCATCCCAGGCGCCATTGGTGATTTGATGTAGCTTTTGTGCTCGGGTCATTACCTGAAAAAAATGATCTGATATGGGCAATCGTTTTGTGATATCTTTCATCTGATTAAATACTGATATTTCACTTTCACCATCAAAGGTGGACATACTGTGATTGATGTCTCGCAAAGTTTGTTTAATATCCCTCGTTAGTGCCTGATGATTGAAAAAAAATCCAACATTGTATTTTATATGATATGATGTGCCCATCGTCTGACCAGATATCAAGCATTCTCGCTGATAATGACAACCGGTCAAGAATAATATTACACAAAATTGTATCAAAACATGTTTAATATTGATTGAATGGGATTTAACATCCAGGGTATTACACATGGAAAATCTCCTTTTTCAGCATGTCCGGGCGATTCAATGTGAAAGGGATTGTTTATAATTGCACAATTTGGATAATACGATTGCATATCAATGGTGACACACTGATTTTTGTCATTGGTAAATGTCAGACGTGAAGGAATAGAGAATCCTTTATAAGTTTGATAGCGATGAAACGTCACACGATAAATCAATTGGTTGAAATGATTGTATTTTTCAAATGATTGAACCCGGCTTGCAGAAACATTGAAAATGATTTTATATCGTGTTTTGCTGATTAGACCTTGTGAAAGCAAAAGAATTTTATGTTCGGTTTGTGGATCAAATGTTACATGCATATCAGGCGCAATGGGCAATTGTCCATAAAGGTAGGCAATCAGTTCATGGAGTTGTATTTTAATAGGAAGCGCGTATTTCAGTAAAAAGGCGTCGGGCCGAGTATAAATAGGTTTTTCTAAAAATTGGCAATTTAAATAAATCTGGTTTTGATTGCATATCAGTTTAAAAGGAGAGCCGATCACGCCAAAAGGGCCTAACATTTCAGCACGAAATTTTTGCAATTTTTGAGAAATAAAGGCAATGCGCTCGTTAATCTGGAATTCAAATCCCTGTGTCGAAATTTTTGCAATGCCTTTGCAGGAGACCAACATGTCATTTGTCTCAGCGATACGTTTCAAACATTGGGAAGCAGTTTCATGATCACGCATTTGGGGCACACGAAATATTGTACACCCATGAATGAGTATCAGTAAAAGACAAAAAAGAAGGCTAATTGGAATTCGTATTGATATCATTAAGTTGGATTTTTTTTTCATTTTTCGATTGTGTTGAGGAATAAATCTTTTGAATTTTTTGTTCGATAGTTTGACGATTTTTCGCCTCCTTTTGAAATTTTAGCGCTTTTTCATAATAATTCAAGGCGGTTTCAGGTTGATTTAATTTAACATAAACATCACCCATATGTTCGAGAATAATTGGATCATCAGGTACAAGGGTAATGGCTTTGTTTAAATAAGTTTCAGCTTCGTCAAATTGACCGCGTTTATAATAAACCCATCCCAAACTATCCATAATATAGCCATCATTGGGCTTTTGTTCCAATGCTTTACGAATTAAGTCTTCAGCCTCATCCAGAAGAATTCCGGTATCAGCATAGGTGTAACCCAGATAATTAAGCGCATTTGCGTTGTTGGGATGTAATTCAATCACGCGTTTCATTTGATCCATTGAAGCGTCTTTTTTACCCCATTTATCATATACCACACCCAGGCGAAATAAAAGTTTGTAATTGTTTTCATCAACAGCAAGGCCTTCTTTGAAAGCCCTTTCTGCTTTGTCATATGCCTGGGCTTCCTCATGAATGGAACCGAGAAACAAATATAATTCGACATCATCCGGACTTTTTGAAATTAACTGATCAATTAAACCTGCTGCTTTTGAGAAATTTCCTTTTTTTTGAAATAAGTATGCCATCCGAAGGACTGCATTTTCATAATATTCAGAGGACTTCTCAATTTTTTGATATGATATCAATGCCTTATCATCCTGATTATTTTCTTCATTATGAATACCTAGATAATAGTGAATGCCATTTGATTTCGTTAATTTTTTCTGAAGGGTTTCCATTGCAAAAACAGCAATATCATTTTGTTTATTCTCATAAAAGTGGGCTGCAATTTTTTTGATCAGTTGCGGATATTTTTTTAATTTTTTAACAATACCCAAAAAAGACATTTTTGCTTTTTTTAGCTTATTGTTTTTAAAATAATAAGAGCCAAGTTCGACACTTGCTTGAATGTTTTCCGGATCTTTTTTCAAAATGGTTTGAAACGTCCTGACAGTATTTGTGTATTTATTTTGTTTAATATAAATATGCGCGAGTTCGAACAATGGTTGAAGCGTTTGTGGGGATAACGTACATACTTTTTTAAAATGTTTGATTGCAGTATCAAGATTGTCTTGTTGTTTTTCAATCTGACCTAAAAAAAAGTAAGCAATATGTGATTCAGGATTGATTTTGATCAAACGTTGATAAATATCTTTGGCGTGGTCCAGCTGCTCGTTTTTTTGATAGAGTTCAGCAATAAGTAAATATATATTTTCTTTGTCTGGCTTTAATTTCAAGGCTGTTTCATAGGAAGAGATCGCTTTATCCATATTATCCATGGCCTGATAAATGCCCCCCATGAGCAACCATGTATCAAAATGATCAGGAGACTGTGTGGCAATATTTTCAAGTATTTCCAATGCACTAGAATAGTCTTTGGCCTTGATATAGGCATTGGCTAATTCTTTTTTCAGGTAAACAGCATCATCCATTTGTGAGGCTTTTTTCAAATGGTTGATATATGTTGCCATGTCTTTATCATCTTTTTTTAACTGGGATTCCATGTAGTGATAGTAGGCATTACCGGGTAAGGAGAATTTGGGTGTTTCAACAACCGGCTGTTCAATAGTGATATCCTGTTTGATATTCTGCGTCTGATATGTATTACAGGATGTAATAACAATACATATAAGGCACACAATAATTTTTTGTGTCAAACTATATAATTGGGTCACGATGAAAACTCCTTAATAATCAGATTCAAAGCTGCCATTAAATGAATTAAAATCTTTTATCTCGCTCATAAAATAATCTTTCATTTTTTTGATGACATTTTTTTCAACTTGACGTACACGTTCACGTGAAATGCCATAACTGTCACCAATTTCCTGAAGCGTAACAGGGGTATCAGAAAAAATACGATTGTCAAAAATAAGCCGCTCACGTTCATTCAATTTGGTACGAAATTCAGAAACTTTTGAGCGTAGAATCGTTTCCATCTCTTTTTTTGCCACCTGATTCTCGGCTGACTGCTCTGATGCTGCTAAAAAGTCGATTCGTTCGGTATCTGATTCATCTTTTAATGGCGCATCCAAAGATAAATCGTTGCTGGTAAGTCGTTGATCCATATCAATAATTTCACGTTCAGTTACCCCGAGACGTTCAGATAATAAATTGGGTTTGGGATCAAATCCCTGGTCAATCAACTTTTGTTTTTCTTTTTTTAATTTAAAAAATAGTTTGCGCTGAGCCTGTGTGGTACCAATTTTTACAAGACGCCAATTATCCATAATAAATTTCAATATATAAGCTTTGATCCAAAAGGATGCATAATATGAAAATTTAACATTTTTATAGGGATCAAACTTTTTCACTGCTTGCATCAACCCAATGTTGCCTTCCTGAATCAAATCCAGCAGGTTTTGCATCCAGATTCGTTGGAACTCCATAGCAATTTTAACAACCAGACGCAAATTGGATGCTGTCAATCGGTAAGCAGCATCAGGGTCGCCATCTTCCTGAACACGTTTGGCCAACTCAATTTCTTCTTCACGTGTCAGTAGCTCATATCTTGAAACTTCAGCCAGATAGCGTTGAAGCGGATCATATTGAACCAAGGCATTCCCACTGGATTTTTTTACAACCAATTCTTTCGTTTTTGCTGATTTGCTTTTGTTAGGCATATTAATATCCAATATTTTTAAAATAATTTCTCAAATATTATCGCAGAAATTATTTTTGATTCATTTTTTTGTGGACATTCCACAAATCTTATGATAAAAAATTATCTTTATTAAGCGTTATTAAGCGCCTGTAGCTCAGCTGGATAGAGCAACGGACTTCTAATCCGTAGGCCGCAGGTTCGAATCCTGCCAGGCGCATTTTCTGAATTAGCATTTTCAGCATAAAACGTCAATCCATTTTTAAAAAATCCACATATGAATTAAGATTCATTAAATGCAATAATCAAGATGTGACCCCTTTGCTCACCTGTACCAGGTTATTTAAATCGATTAGTTCGTGACCAATATAAAAATCTTTATGCAATAAAGCCAAGGGGATATCCTTATTTTTTAAAGTATGCCATACTTCAGCCCAAACAGCTTCCACTGTGCGCAGTCTGCTGGAATAATCTTTAATTGAAAAGGAGACAATATATTCTGCTGACCACCTGGTAAGACCCTTAAAATAGCAACATGGGGCAGGTTCAGCACATATGCAGTCAATATTTGTCAGAGACTGGATTAACGTTTTTTTCACCTTTTCTGGCGGAACAGATGTATCAATATGAATGGTAAACCATGAACGATATACATTTGATGGATAATGATAATTATGAATTAAAGACTCAGAAACCAAGCTATTTGGAACACTCATAATTGAATCATCAATGGTTTGCAATCTTGTTGTTCTCCATGTTATATCAAGCACCTTTCCTGCATCATGATTGCCAATTTTCACCCAGTCGCCAATTTTAAAAGGGGTCTCTATATTTATCGCAATGCCTGAAAATATATTAGAAATATTGATTTGAACAGCAAGACCAATAATCATTGCAAAGACACCGGATGTTGCCAACAGACTGGTTATTTTTTGATCAAAAACAAATGCAATAATCCCAAAAAATGCTAACAAATAAATCAAGAAACTAACAAAACTAACGATAATATCCGGAATGATCCTGCCTGTTTTATCTTCCAATGGTTGCCACATAAATCGTTTGACTGCTGAACAGAGCAGCATTGTTGGAATAGTCCACCATAATATACTGATGCATTTATTTATTATACTTATTTGAAAGGACTCAAAATAATTTGAAAATTTCTTATCAAGGATTGATTCCAATGAAATAATAATACAAAAGGATAATAATGCCTGCAAAAACCAGATAAATCGTGAATACCTGTTGAAGAATTCTTTACTGAGAACAAAACTGATACAAACAAGAAAAAAGATACTAAAAATAAACATATGATGAATATAGTTAGCAGGAATAATATGTCTAAAGGTGAATTCTTTTTTATTGATTCTTATTCCGATGTTAAATTTAGAGTATTTAACCCATCCATCAATATTGTTGAGGTATTTAGGTTCACCAATGGGCGGACATGTTGATGTGCTTTGAAAAAAATAACAATCTTCAATCCCCCAACCTAATGCTGGATTAAGGATCTGATCCTGTTTAATCTGGTCTTTATAAGTTGTCCTACTGTCATTCCCCATACCGAGAATATCTGCAACATAGATGAGGTTATCCCTGGTTAAGTCTTTATGTCTAAAAGTAACACCTAATATATGTTCATTAAATGTATGTTTTTTAGGAAGAAAATCCATTTTGAAATTTCCATTCACCTGATATAGCAGATATGTTACGTCTTTATTTTTTTCCTTTTTTACAGATTCTAATTCAATATTGCCTGATGCATTTATAAATTGTAAGTTTTCGGGGTTTAATTTTCCTTGAAACCGGAACCAAAGGTTAAATTTCATAGAGAATGTACCCGATTGAAAATCTACATTATATATTTGTTTGACATCGATACCTGTATAAACAATATTTATTCTATACATGAATTGCCCATTAAGTAGTACAATTCTTTTATTTTTCACAGCTTCATTAAAATCTGATATTTCAAAAATATTATGTATTGGCTGGTATTGAATGGGGGTAGAAATAATATGCTGTTTTTTGAAAATGCCTGTGAATAAAGTTTTTTGCGCATCTCTGTTTGCATTAAAAAAAATTGATCCAGTGATACCCTCAACAGAATTTGTAGAACTGTTCTTAGATGCAAGATACTCTCTGAATTTTTTCTGATCCTGCTTTACAAAACCAGCTTTACATTCAATTTCACTATTTTTCAAGGCATTGACTATCAGCAATGTTGTTTCATATGTCAATGCAGCATGCCACCCTGGAGGAGAGCCAAATCTATTTGTATAATTATGGTTAAAGTGCTTTCCTTGTTCATTAATGGTATCATAGATAATTGGAGTGGAAACAATCATTCCATTTGTATAGAATCCAGGGTTGTTCTTTTCTTTTTTTAATTTTGAAATACCTTCCTGAAATGATTCAGATGCAAAAGAAGCAGGTGCCAGTATTATATTTTTTATTAAATTGTCTTTTATTATTTTGATCAGCTTTACGCCAAGATCCGCATAGCAGGCAATAAACAGCATACCCGCATCATTTTTAATTTGTATATCAAATGCAATTCGTCTTAATTTTTCATCAAGTCTCTTATCCTCAGAATCAATCTCCCATTTGTATTTAAATTTTATCCCCAAATCAGTTATGGATTTTTCAAATATTTCAGACGTGTTTTTACCATAATTTGATTTTTCATAAATAATACTGACATTTTTATCAGGAAAAACTTTTTTAATATAAGAGGCCAGAAAACTGCTTTGAATAGAATTATCATGGATATTTCTAAAATACCATTCATTGTCTTTTGTCACACATGGATTTGTAGACGTTGACGTAATGGCAGGAAGTTGATATTGTTTGTATATGCGACCTGCATTAACTGAACAATCACTATGAAAATGTCCAATCACAGCAATATACTTATTTGCATTAACTATTCGAAGTGCTACATCCTTAGCAAGTTCAGGATCGTTTTTATCATCGAAAGCATCCAGGAGTATCTTTTTGCCATCAATTCCACCAGCACGATTGATTTCGTCAATATACAAGGATGCACCCTGCAGCATGTATTTCCCTATTGATGAATTCTTCCCACTCATTGGTCCAGCTAATGCAATGTGAATGATATCTTTTTTGTATAAAAAATGCCAATCAAAATAATAGTATGAAACAATTGATATAATAAGTAAAATCAACAATATATAGCGTTTTGATTTATTCATTGTACATTGTAGGGGGTCGGACCAAATTAACTAATTAAAATTAAAAACAAAACGTTCTTTTTTACCCCCAAATATGAGCCTATAACGCTCTTTTTGGGGGCAAAAAGAGCGTTATAGTAATTTAGGAACAAAAAAATGACAAATTTGTGAGATTATCGAATACTATATCGCTCTTTTTGATGCTCAAAATGGCGTTATAGGCCTAAAAAACACCATTTTTTGAAATTAATTTACTGGAATTTCATATAGTTATCTTGGTCCGACCCCATTATGGCTATTCAATACCATATTGTTGCATAATTTTAGCATAGGTACCATTGCTTTTAATGACTTTTAATCCTTTGTTAAAAGCTTCAATGTATTCTTTGTGGTGTGGATTTGCCAAACCACTTGTCACATACATATCCTTCTTAGATAATGCATTTTTTGTAAAAGCCAGTTTTTCTAATAAATGAATATCCTGTTGTGCAATTAATACCCTGGCAACAATTTCATCTTCAAGTGTCAAGTCTATTCTGCCAGCAATTAATTTTTTAATATTGATATGTAAATTAGCGACTTCCTGACGTTCAAAATTCTTAGAATTTGTGAAGTCATCCCCATAGCCATACCCTCTAACTGTTCCAATTCGTTTTCCCTTTAAACTTTCCAAGCCATTAAATTCAAATGGATCAGTCGCTAATTTAATAAACTTAATTTCATTGGCTGTATATGTGTCGCTGTACATTAAAAATGTCTTTCTTTCTTCTGTCATCCATGTATTAACAATAATATCAATTTCACCACGCTTCAAAAGAGTTATTGCTCTCGCCCAGGGTTTGTATGCATGTTCAACTTTATACCCTTGCGTCTTATAAGCAGCTCGGGCAATCTCTAAAGACAAGCCTTCTTTTGGATTTTGAGGGTCAATAAATGGAGGCCATGGGTCTGATGCAGATTGTAACACTTTGAATTCAGCACAAATTGCTTGAGAACAAATTCCTATGACCAGAATAGATAATAGTAATAAATTTTTCATAACATTCTCCTTCATAATGATTAAAAAACGATTAATAAAATCAAGAAATTTAAATATTTATAAATATTATTCTTATTTTCAGTCTAAGTCAATTAAAATATTAATATTTCGACAAATATTTTAAGTCTGGATAATTTCAAGCAGAAAAGCCAAAATTTGTTGATACATATCAATCTGGACGTTTGCCAACAAACAAAGTACATATGCCACCAGTCATGGGTAGCCATTTCACACAGCTAAAACCAGCAGTATTCATCATTTTTGAGAAATCCAATGATGTTGGAAATGAAATTACAGAATCAGGCAAATAATCATAGGCAAAGTTGTTTTTTGAAATCATTCGGCCTATCATAGGCAACAGCTTTTTAAAATATAGCAGGTATATATTTTGTAAAAAAATTATTTCTGGCAGTGTCAATTCCAGTATTAATAATTGTCCGCCCGGAACTAAATGATGATACAATGTACGCAGCAGCTGTTGTTTATTGACAACATTTCTTATACCAAATGCCATGGTAACAGCATGAAAATATTCTGAAGGATAGGGCAGATCAAAGGCATCAGCACAGGCTGTGAAAATTGATGTATGCGGATAGACCTTAATTTTTTGATTTGCCAATCGAAGCATATTTAAAGAAAAATCAATACAATGAATGTGTATTGATGGATATTCATTACAGATGGCCAGCGCAACATCACCAGTGCCTGATGCCACATCCAATATGTTTTCATTGCCTGATAGATCTAGTGTTTGAACCAGCTTATTGCGCCATATGATATCCTGTTTCAGACTGAGCGTCCGGTTTAACAAATCATATCTATGGGCAATGGATTCAAACATATCTTGAATAAAAGGGAGTTCATGTTTGTCCATTGACAACCTCAAATCGTGCATTAAAATTAAAATAATGTGAATAACCAGGCGATTAAGTGAAATAAATTATATTGTAACCAAAACAGACTGAAATTCTAAGTAAAATCCTTAATTGAATGATATTAATATTCATCAGAACACGATTGTAAATAATGAATCAAATAAGCTTCAGGGATACTGGTTACATATATTATTAACCGCAATGAGATGTCTAGCACACTTGGTGTTATCGCACAAGATATGTGAACAAATAAAAATAAATAAATAAATAAATAAATAAATAAATTGGGTAACAATTATGGGGACAAAAAGAGATTATTACGAGGTTCTTGGTGTTGGTAAGGAAGCCAACGATTCTGAAATAAAAGCAAAATATAGAAAACTGGCACTTAAATATCATCCAGATCGTAATCCGAATGATAAATCGGCTGAAGACAAATTTAAAGAAGCTTCAGAAGCGTATGAGGTATTACGAGATCCAAAAAAACGACAAATCTATGATCAATATGGGCATGAAGGGTTGGAAGGCACAGGCTTTTCAGGATTTAGCGGGTTTGAAGATATTTTTTCCAGTTTTGGAGATATTTTTGAAGATTTTTTTGGATTTGGTCGTCGCTCAAGAGGTGGCGGTCAGCGTGGTTCTGACCTTCGGTATGATTTAAATCTGTCATTTATGGAAGCTGCTTTTGGTACCAATAAGGAAGTTGAAATTGCCAAAATGGATTCATGTAAATATTGTCAGGGTACTGGCAGTGAACCTGGCACCAGCCCCCAAACATGTCATGCATGTCATGGTACGGGTCAAATGTCTCGAAGTCAGGGATTTTTTACTGTTCGGACAACCTGCCCACATTGTCGCGGTGAAGGTAAAACCATATCGCATCCATGTTCTGAGTGTCGCGGGAACGGCCAGGTTCGTGTCAAGAAAAAAGTTTCTGTCAAAATTCCAGCCGGTGTGGATAATGGATCCCGCTTGCGCCTGACTGGTGAGGGAGAGGGCGGCGTTAAAGGTGGGCCCAATGGCGATTTATATATATTCATTCATGTCAATCCGCATGATATTTTTGAACGTAAAAATACTGATATTATTTGCAAGGTACCCATTTCATTTGTTCAGGCCATCTTGGGTGATGAAATTGAGGTTCCCACATTACAAGACAAAACAACCTTAAAAATTCCAAAAGGAACACAACCCGGGGATATTTTTCGTATTAAAAATGAAGGGATTCCATCTCTACAGGGCTATGGCCGGGGCGATATGATCATTCATATTCAGGTTAAAATTCCAACAAGTGTCAGCAGCAGACAAGAAGAACTATTGCGGGACTATACAAAACTCGAAGATAGCAAAATCACCACACGATTGAAAAAAATTCTAAAAGGCGGATAATTATGTATGAGCTTAAAATAATTCGTAAATTTGCGGCGGCACATCAATTGCCGCTCAGTCAGACCAAATGTGAAAATCTACATGGTCATAACTGGAAAATCGAAGTGATTGTTCAGGGTGAATATCTTGATCAATTCGGCATGATGATTGATTTTGCTATACTGAAAAAAGAAGTGGATCAAATTCTTAATACTTTAGATCATCAATTTTTAAACGAAATTCAATTTTTCAAAGAAAACAGTCCCTCATCAGAAAATATTGCCAGATATATCGCAACAGTTTTGGATAAAAAATTGGATAAGCCAGGGGTAAGTATCAGTCGTGTGGTTGCCTGGGAATCTGATGACGCCTGTGCGACTTACATTATGTAATTCATTTGTTTCTTCGACATATTTCAATGATAGCTCGTTCAATAATTAGATTATTGTTCTGACTGCCGGTCTTAATGCGTTTATCTGCTTCATATAATATTTGAATGGCCTGAATCAATTCATGACGCGAATAATTCTCTGATGATTTAAAGCTTAAATAAACTGGATATATACTCTTTGGATTTTTTGCAATGATCAACGTGGTGTTGACCTTTGCTTTTTTCGTTTTAGAAATGGTGTTATCCAGTGTGCTTTCTGATGATGCGGATTCGGCGAGTTGTTGATCGTATTCCAGCACATTTGAAAAAAAACTGTTTTTAAAATGCGCAAAAGACATACCTTTTCTATAGATACCTTTATATCTGGACTTGACATCCTCAATTAACAACAACCGCCTGACCTGATTTGCAATAGCGGCAATCGCCTGTAGTGGATTGAACTGATTGTCAAAAAGATTATCCAACACAGCCAATGCATCAATTAAATTACGTGCTGCAAGCGCACTGGTCAACTCAAAAATTGGGTCTTGTCGTGATCTTTCAAGAACAGCCACGACATCCTCACGTGTAATATTCTTTCTTTCCCCAACATATTGAATCAATTTTTCCAGACTGACAGTAAAATTTCGCAACCCTGGGCCAAGCATTTCACGCATCATCGCGTAAGCCTCTGATGCCATGCTTTTTCCTGATTTTGTCAGAATTTGTTGTGCATTTTCACGAAAAGTTTTTTCTTGCTGGTCTTTATCAGCCTTTAGAAACCCCTTTGGCACCTGACAATTAACCACAATGCCATGTTTAACAATAGCTTTGTACAGACGTCTGTTTTTTTGAACTGTATCAGTGGTGATAATCAGGACATTTCTTTTTGCAAATCCTTTTTCAATGGTTTCAGTCAACATATCTGAATAATTCATCAGATCAGGCACAGTCAATTTTTGCGAAATACAATGAGCTGCCACATCCTTGATCCATTGCGCATGTTGAGAGGAATCCTCTGTGATTAATTGAATTGTTTCATCCAGACGTTCAGATTGAATATCCGCTATGGTCATTTTTTCAGCCGCTAAAAGATTGAGAAAAAAATTTGCGGCCTTATTGATTTTATTATCCGCAAAAGCAGTTTGTCCTTTTTCAAGCAATGCTGAACGATCTTGACCTGCATAAAAAATTTGGGAATCATTAATTACAATGATCTGGGTTCCAGGCATTAACGCATAAGTGTTGAGTTGTTCTATTGCTGATGGAATGTTTTCAATTGCGCCATCAATAATAGTAACATTGGTTTTTTGTTTTTTTTCTGGAAGAAGTTTTGATTTTAATTGCCTGGAAACATCTTTGACAAGATACTCATCACCATGAATCAAATATGTTGGAGAGGCATCTATTTTAATGGATTCAATATTTTGAATAAAATCGTTATATGTATGATCTGCCATTGTTACAAGTTTTCTTTCAATACATTGAACATGAATTAATTTTTTTTCTGAATATTTATGCGCCCTAAAATTCAGAATTGTTTTACCTTAAAAATTAATAACATAATTTCTTGTTTGTTTCCACCTTTTATAAATAATCATATAACAAACAAGCCATGCAATTTTTTGGGGTAACAAACAATTTAAGCCTTCGGCATATATCTTGCTTTTTTGTTTGAGAAACAAAATTAACATGAAGGAGCTTTCAATGTCAATGCCTTCAGACTCTATTCATGAAAATTTCATTGTCAAACAAATAGATTATGGAGATCGGAAACCAGTTGTCCGACAGGATCGCATACCGACTTATGATGGTGAAGTTTGCTATGTTTATCTTAATGGCGTAAAATATGATGTAATCAACTATTCTGTTTTTGGTGTGGCGTTATCATCAAAAGAACCCTTTGATGCCGAACAATCAATGAAAGGGGCGCAATTCTTTTTTGAGGATTTTGAAATTGGTATTTTCAATCTCAGATATATCCGCCAAAAAAAACAGGAGAATGGTCAGTACTATATTGCATTTGCCATCATTGGTGAATCCATTAAAACCCAGGTAATCGATTTACTCAGGCATACTTCAAAGATTATCAAAAATTACAAAAAAATGATCGAAAACGAAAAGAAAGTGCCTTATGCTTTTCGATGCAAAGTCTATGAAGCCAAAGAGTGGTTATTATCATTAAAAGAAGAGGTTGATGAGCTGGAAAAATTACTGGATAAAAGTGATCGCACGCAACTTGAATTAATCGAAACAACTGTAACTGAAGTAATCGCCAAGCACTTGAATCAAATATTTACACCCATTTTTCTGGAAACTGTTCTGGGATTTGATCAAAATGACCATGAGTCCATTCGTTTGTGTGTCAAGTTTTTTCATCGAAGAATGCGCAATCTTATTTATGAAGATCCTTTTACATCACGCTCATATTACAAACCATTGGGATATGCCGGCGATTATGAAACCATGAATTTGATTTATCGTAATGAAGCTGCGGGTAATAGTTTATTTTCAAAATGTTTGCACTACTACTGGATAAAAAAACCCGCTGCACAGGCAGTTCGAAATCGGGCAGAATACCTGGCAGAAAAGATTGCTGAAGTTTTTGAGCGAATTCCACCGGAACAAACAGCCAAGTTTCTGACAGTTGCATCCGGCCCTGCTTTTGAAGTCCAACGCATTATTTCTGAAGTCAAAAAATACAATTCTCGCAAAGCTGAATTTCATTTTTTAGATCAGGATCTTAACGCATTGAAATATGCACAACGAAAAATGTATGAAATCAGTTCAAAAGAAGGGACAAATTTTATTTTTGAGTTTCATAACCTGGCCATAAAAAATATTATTCAGGATGGATTGTACGAAAATTCTTGCGATTTAATATACACTGCCGGATTATTTGATTATTTTTCAGACCAGATTGCAAGGCTGGCTGGAAAATGTTTGTATAAGGCAGTAAAACCAGGTGGACGTTTAATTATTGGAAATTTTGACAATCAAAACCCTGCTGCCTGGGAGATGCGTATTGCTTTGGATTGGGATTTAATCCATCGGTCCAGAGAAGATTTACATGCTTTATTTGATGAACTTGGTGGCAAAATAGTTATTGAAAATGAAGAGCAGCGTATTAATTTATTTTGTGTTATTGACAAACCGGAGCAATAAAAATGGGGATCTTTACAAAATCCCCATTTGTTAATTCAATTAGATTTTTACAGCTTCCCTAACCTGCTTCATTGTTTCCTCGGCAACACCTCGGGCTTTTATCGAACCCGCCTGAATAATATCTTTAACTTCCTCTGGCCTATCCATGTAATATTGTCGTTTTTCATGGACAGGAGCCAATGTTGCGATTAAATTTTTGGCCATTTCTTTTTTACAATGCACGCAACCAATTTCTGCATGCCGACATCCCCTGTCCATTTCTGCAATAAGCGTATCATCACTATACAACTTATGAAAATCAAACACATTACAGATTCCAGGATCCCCAGGATCTTTTTTGCGTTTCCTTTGTGGATCAGTTATCATTTCAAGGACTTTCTTTTCAATATCAGCGGGTGTGTCTGATAAAAAGATAGCATTGTTGTAGCTTTTGCTCATTTTTCTGCGATCAATTCCTAAAATTTTGGGCGTTGGTGTTAAAATGGCCTCAGGTTCGGGAAAAACCTTATCGTACAGATAATTAAACCGACGTGCAATTTCACGTGTTATTTCCACATGCGGCACTTGATCAATTCCTACAGGGACACCATCAGCCTTATACATAATGATATCAGCAGCTTGAAGTACAGGATATCCCAAAAAGCCAAATGTGGACAAATCTTTATTGGATAACTGTGTTACCTGTTCTTTGTATGTTGGGTTTCTTTCTAGCCAGGGCGTTGGTGTAATCATACACAATAATAAAAATAATTCGGCATGTTCTTTTATATTTGACTGAATAAACATGGTACATTTTTCAGGCGAAAGTCCCACGCTGAGCCAATCAATAATCATTTCCTGGATACTTCCTTGAATATGGGCTGTCTTTTCATAATCACTTGTGAGTGCGTGCCAATCTGCAATAAAGAAAAAGCAATCATATTCTTCTTGCATATTTTTCCAGTTTACCAATGCGCCATGATAATTCCCCAGATGTATTACACCTGTTGGACGCATACCACTTAATATTCTTTTTTTAGCTTCCATTATAATGATCCTTTCTTGAAAAACATCAGATGTTAAAATATTTTAACATACTTTAGCAATTGAATAAAATTTGGACTAAACATAAAGATAATGACAAGCGCTGAAAATGCAAAAACTTTAAACCAAGTTTTTAAATTATTGATATCTGCTCTGATCATTTCAAAGCCAGTATTCATTTCTCCACGCAAGATCTGTATTTCCACGCGAAGTTTTTCATCATTTGTAAACATTTCCCCGCGCAGTTTTTCATCATTTGTTTGCATTTCCCCGCGCAAAGTTTGCATTTCCCCGCGCAAAGTCTGAATGTCCTTGCTAAGTTTTTCATCATTTATATACATTTCCCCGCGCAAAGTCTGAATGTCCTTGCGAAGTTCTTCATGCTTTGATTGAATTTCTCCGCGAAGATTTTCATACTTTGATTGAATTTCTCCGCTAAGTTCTTCATACTTTGATTGAATTTCCCCGCGAAGTTCTTCATACTTTGATTGAATTTCTCCGCTAAGTTCTTCATACTTTGATTGAATTTCTCCGCTAAGTTCTTCATACTTTGATTGAATTTCTCCGCGAAGTTCTTCATACTTTGATTGAATTTCTCCGCGAAGTTCTTCATACTTTGATTGAATTTCTCCGCGAAGTTCTTCATACTTTGATTGAATTTCCCCACGAAGTTCTTCATATTTTGTTTGAATTTTTCCATCTAAACTGTTGGAGTTGGAATTGATCTCACCAGTGACTTTCTCAAATCTGGAGTTGATCTCACCAGTGACTATCTCGAATCTGGAGTTGATCTCACCAGTGATTTTCCCAAATCTTAAGTTGAACTCACCTGTAATTCTCTCAAAGCCTGTTTGCATTTCTCCATGCAAATCACTGATATCTGCTTTGGTAGCCAGCTCAAAAAACAAATCTTTTTTAATATCAACTTTCATCGTTTTTTGAACCTGTTGAATATTATCAATGGATTTAAGACTTTGCTCAATGAGTAACTGATGATTGTTAATTTTGTTATCCAAATGAATAAATGCCCTGATTAAAGGTCTTCTCTCTTTATCTGGAAACACAGTTTCAATCTCAGGAAAAAATGATAGCTGATAATCGTTCCTGTCAATTTTGGCAAGTTTTTGCATTTGATCGCTCCTTTCTGGTACGTTATCGATTGCGTTGAAATTCGTTTCATAAAATATTCTATGGCATAAGTCCAGCCATTTTTAATCCCTGTTTGCACGTATAATTCCTTCGGACAGTTGACCATCAACTTTCAATACAACTGGCGTAAAGGTCTTTACATGTTTAAAAAAAGGCGTTTCGGATACAAGAACACAATTTTCAATCCATTGCCAGTCGATTCTATCTGATGTGCCTTCTGTTACTGTTAAATAATGAATCCCCAATGACGTAATGTTTTGAAAAAAATGAGTGCCCTGGGATGGATCAGCCATCAAAGATTCATTTCTAATTTCAACAATAGCGGTCACGCCTGAAATATCTTTCCATTGCACTGGAATTCCCAGCCATTGATCAGCAGTTCCCCATCGTCCGGGGCCCATCAAGATGTAAGGAATACTTTTATCATGTAATACAGCATTGATTTGTGATATTTCTTTAACCATGGCGCAGGTTTTAGCAATATCAAAACTATGGGGTTTGACAAATACAATGTCTTTAATATCCTGACGAATGCCATGTCCCAAAGCATTACTGGCATAACAAATTGCGGTTTTTTTGTCTGTTTCGCTGATTTTAACATCTGCCTTTTCACGACCTGCCACCATTGGTCGGATCTGAAGAAAATAAAAGCCAGGTTTTTCTTTCCAATGGACTGCAAATTCAATTTCCACTGGACCGCCCATGGCTTCTCTGCCCAAATCAGTTAAATCTGAAAGTATTTCTGGTAATGGCATTGAATGATATTTCAATATTGATGCAAATGTCAGAACTTTGGGGCCATTCAACGCACTACTATCCCGAATGCGATGTTCTTCAGGAATATAGGTTCCAGATAACATTTTAACAGGTAGGCTATCTTCGTGATCAGAAACCTCCAGACGTTGCAAATTAGACTGTTCATGAAAAAGAAGATTCTGTTCATAATCTTTCATTTTCAAGGCATAGAAAAAACGTTGCGCATTTTTCAAGATATCGTCCACAGATGAAAACTGTGGTAAAATTTGGGGATATCTGGGACAAAATCGCAGGACTTTTTCCCCCTCAACAACACTCTTTCCCATGCCAAGCGCAATATGCGCAATACCATCTCCAGGTTTCATGTGGGCGACCGGATAAAAATTATGTGATTGCACCACACCTGAAAGAGTGGGATAAAAATATTCACCCATTGTTTCACCTGCAAGTTCCTGAACAATAACAGCCATCAGTTCATCATGGGTTGGATTGTTTGTGCTTTTTGAAAATGTCTTTGGCCCTTCATACCATGTGGATGCATACACCAATTTGATTGCAGCCTCCAGATCTGCCAGACGCGTTTTTATTTGGTTTGCATTGTTTGGAATCATGTATGTTTCATAAAGACCGGCATAAGGTTGACATAGGGCATCTTCCAAAAGGCTTGATGAACGAATCGATAGTGGATGTCTTACCTGAAGCAGAAAGTGTTTTAACTTATTGATTATTTTGTCTGGAAATCGCCCTGCCAAAAATCGTTCACGAACAATGGTATTTTCAATCGATGGCCTGACAAGATCTTCAAGATGATTCCTGGCCAAAAAATTTTCAAAAACATCAGTGGAAATAACCAGCGTTTTGGGTATTCTGATGTCAATATCAGCATATTTTTCATGGATATCTGTTTTATGGACAAGCTGTCTGGCAATAAATGCAAGTCCGCGTGCTTTTCCACCCAACTGACCATTGCCAATTTTTGCAAAATCCATAATGTCAGCATCAAAGGTTTTTGCACGAAATTGAACAACAATGCCGCGTTGCTGGAATTTTCGCAGCTGATGGATATGTGAAATCAAAAAGTTCCGAATCTCTTGGGTCGTTGAAAAGTCAGATATGGTTACTGATCGAAAAATATTAGCCAGTGCAATTTCAGATCGTCCCATAAGCCAACTATGAAAATGATTGTTCTTTGCGTGAAATACGAGTGATTCATCAGGAATTTGTTTCAATGCGTCTTCAAGACTCCCCAAAGAATTTGCGCGCTGAATTTCTCTGCCATCTGCATTGCGAAAAATAAAATCGCCAAAGCCCAAACTTTTGATAAAAAACTGGCGTAATTCGTTTTGAATTTGTGCGGATTGTTTATGTATAAATCTGGCTGGAATTTGAGTGGTAAATTTTTGATTTTCAATCTCAGAGCTCATTAACAATAAAGGGATATCTTGCATTTGTCGATGAATCTCTGTCAGTAAAAGGATGCCCGCATTGTCAACCATCCGACAGTTTTTGGGAAACCGTGTATCAGATATTATTCCCATGACATATTCACGATAGGTATAAAATAGATTCAACGCTTCTTCATAATTCTCAGCAATAAGAACTTTGGGGCGGGCTCGCATCTTTAACAATCGATGTTCTTCGTTCAGGGTTGAACCCAGGACATCCTGGGTTTGTTTGACAATGCCCTTGTACAAAAAAGGTAAAAAAAATGATCGAAAATCCGGAGCATCATCGACAAATATTAAAATCCGAACACCTGCCTTTTTGGTATCAGATAAAACATTGAGACCATCTTCAACATGTTTGACAATGGCAAGCAACAAATCAGAATTGCCTGTCCATGTAAAAATGCGGTCAAATAATCGGGATATATCCGGTTGAAGTAAGGATGAGATGCTTTGAATGCTATGAGCCAGCAAGATAACTGGTAAACCCGGGTCATGCTGCTTTATCTTTTCTCCCAATGATTGAACATCCATATCACCAATATTGGGCATGGTGATCACCATATTTGCAGATTCACAAGACAGATAATTCAATGCTTTTTCTGCTGATGAAATTTGTGTAATATTCGGGGGACGGCTCAAATTAAGTCCGCGATACTCGTTGATTATACGCGAGGTCAGGTTGCCCTCCTCTTCCATGAGGTATGCATCATATGGGCTTGATATTAATAAAATGTTTTCAATTTTTTTCGACATCAATGACTGATATGCCTTGAATGGAGAATAAAACTGATTGATCATCTCTGGTGAACATCGCTTTTTGATCGTATGCGGCATAATATATTCCTTTAAGAAGATTAAGGCTTTATAATTTTTGGATAAGTATGTGGGCCGTATTGAGCCAACTCTGTTATTGCTTCTTTCCAAAAATATGTGGTTCCATTGTGCAGTACGACTGTATTGGATTGTTTGGCCTTTTCAATTATTCCTTTTGCAGATTCGTGCCCACCAACAGCCGAAATTGCAGGAAAACCTGCTTTTCGAAGCAATTGACACCTTCTTAAGGCTCTCGTAACATCTGTTTCATCAATAACAGCAGATACCTCAAATGCAACCAGGATTGTTTTGTCAGTATCCCAGATTCTACCTCTAACCAGGATATCAAGATTGAAAAGCTCTTTTAATTCTGAGAGGGATAAATCATCTCTTAAATTCATCACAATGTGATTAACTTCAATCACTTTGGTTCGTAAAAGCATGGTTCCAAAATAGGAAGATATTTTTTCTCTGTACATGATTTCCAGGGTTCGTCCATCAAGTTTCGAAAGCTTGTTTTCTATAGCGATTAACCTGGCTTCATTTTTATCCCATTTTTTATCATTTTCATCCCATCGTTTATCATTCTCATCCCAACGTTTATCATTCTCATCCCAACGTTTATCATTCTCATCCCAACGTTTATTGCTTTCCATCTGGACTTTTTCAACTATATTTTTAATGTCCTGAATTTGTTTTGATAAAACATCCAATTTGGGCATCATTATATCAGTAATCAGTTCCTGAAGATAACTGCGTATTTTGATATCATTTCGTAAAATATCAGGTAACTCTTCTTGAATTATGTGTCTAATATCGTCTCGTTGACTGTTATACATCATAGAATCCTCCTTTAACATCATAGCAACCACCTTGATTCATGTATAATGTCTTTATATTAATCCAGAATATTTCTTGAAACATTAATTTTCATGGAATCATATGTACGAAAAACAAGTTTTTCACGTTCGATCCGATTATCAGGAATTGGCGTAGGCGTATATTGATAAAGAATTTGAATGGCATCCTCTCTTGATGGAATCATTAATAATCCATCACCGATTTTTTTTCCAGTGATAACATTGCGAATTAATGCATTTGTGCCATCAGATACCACAGAAACCGGTATTTGATTGGATTCCAGCAAACGAGCTGCGGCAATGGTTTCACGTTCATGAGATCCCAATGAGCCGGCGACGCAATTAATAACCATTACAGATTGGTCATGAATCCGAACGAGAATATCAATTTGACTTTGATAGCGGTCAAGACCAATCTGCAGATTAATATCAGCATTCAAAATAATTTCTGATGGTGAATAGTTTTTTTGTTCTACAAGAAATTTTTCAACAGCCTGTCGATTTTCTTCTGCACCAACATTGGGGATTTCATTTCCTGTAATATAATCTGTTATCATTTCATATGGTTTTTGATTATTAGTTTGCATATTATCCTTCCTTCTTATATCGATATTTATGTCGTATGCGTGAAGCATATAGTATGAAGCATATAGTATAAGGTATGGCTGTGTCAATAATTTCATCTTAGGAAATCTCTGATAATAAGTTCCTCATTTCAGAAAGAGTAAATGCTATTCTTTTTTGAACCAGGATTACACTGAAGAAGATGAATAAGATGAAATGAGACACTTTTAAATCATCTTATTCATCTTC
>Ga0272440_1000884_pt1 | contig 25222 bp, 16 predicted proteins | sample SSMMMBAug17_FD_192440 | JGI IMG/M metagenome (GOLD analysis project Ga0272440, IMG submission 192440) | Marine sediment archaeal communities from Little Sippewissett salt marsh, Falmouth, MA, United States - SSM-MMB-Aug17 | ecosystem: Environmental > Aquatic > Marine > Wetlands > Sediment ...
ATGCCCGACGCGGAGGTCAGATTTTTGTATCAACACATTCGCCCGAATTTCTTAATGGCGCTCAATTGGAAGAAATTTACTGGTTAAAAAAAACGAATGGTTTTACCGAAATACAACATGCATCTGATAGTGAACTCTTAAATAATCTTGTAATTGAAGGCGATCTCCCCGGAACACTCTGGAAGCAGGGCCTTTTTGAAGGAGGTATTTTGCTGAACCAAAAGCACTGGTAGAAGCGTATGGAAAATCTCAATTATTGCACATTGATAATAAGGCGAAATACAGAGAATCAGATGCAATTCATAAACCTTCAAAGGAAATTGTAAAACTGATTCCGGAATTTCAAAAATTGTCTGGTGCGAAACTACTTGCAAAACATTTAACTCGTAAAGGAAATCGTTCAAACAGTTATCGCGTATTTATGGATGGTATTGAACAAATATTCTCTCAAATGCAGTCAGAAAATATGAATAAGAAATAAGAAATAAGAGAGCTTGAATATGACAGTTTTTTTTCTAATTCTAATTTAATGTTTCCTTAAATAAACACTTCAAGTCCCGATAGGGACGACACAGGAATAGCCTGGAGTTTCAACTCCAGGCGGGCGAACATGTAAGGCGGTCGCCCTTAGCCTGACGGATATGGGCTTTAGCCCTATGCTGTTCTTGGGGGTGCCGAAATCGAGCATTCCTTGTATGAAATTCACTTCCCCTAAATTGTACATACGCCCTTAAACACATTGGTTTCGGACATAGGCGCGTTTCCGGTTTTTTGTCGAAGGGCAAACACAAGGTTTGCCCCTACATTCGTTCTTAAACATATGTATATTCTCGGTTATTGAAAAATACCAAAACTTATAGACCTATGCGTTAAAAAGGACGCATTCTAAAAATGTAACGCCCTTACAGGGCTTAAAACTTTTTATATATTTCCCCAGGGCGTTGCCCTGGGCTGGTATGTTGCCGCCCTTTCAGGGCTAAGAAAAAAATGTATACACTTATAGACCTATCCGTTTTCACAGTCACCAGAAGACTGGCTTTCTGGACCTTATCCTTTTCCTGATCACTGCAATAGGTTTCAATGGGCAGAATTTGAAACATTCATGCATTTTGGAAAATGGGTTGATGCTTTGAAATGGCTTGAAAAACATGCGCATAAACTAGATCCCACGAATGACAAGTCATTATATAGTGCGTTTTACATTAATATTGCAGCACTTTATCAACAATCAGGTCATTATGATAAGGCTATAGATGTTTTGAAAATTATTATGAAAATAATACCCAAAACAAATTGTCATTATTCAAAAGCGTTGTTTTATTTGTGCATGGGAGACATTTCACTATCTTTGGGAAATACTGATTTTCAGGAATTTGATATTGACCCAAACTACAAGCATTTTGTAAAAGTCACCGACACAGATCAAATGACTGCCATAAAAACATTCAATGTCATGGTTAATAATGTTTACTACCCGCCGACAATTACAAGGCTTCGGATTTACTGAAAATATCTATGGATTATTTGTTTTAAGTGCCCATTTTTTTTTAATTTTTTTAATACATCATTAAAATGTTTCACATCATAAGGCAGGCAGTTTTTTTTACTAAACATCACATGAATATCCGAAGAGGTAATTGGAACAGGATGAATATCAAAACGATTGAAAGCACCTTCTTTATTAATTGCTGAGATCCCTGCAAATTGGTCACTAAGAAATCCATCAATGCGTTTATTCAATGTTTTTTTGATATTAATTACATCTTGTGTAACAGTTTGAATATGTGCTTTGAAATTTTTATTCTTCATTAATAATTCAAAGTTTTGTCCATAATAGTTTCCTTTAAGAATACCAATTTTTAAATTTGTGCCAATAATGTCAGAAAGATGCTTAATTGCTTTTTGTTCACCTTTCCTTACAAACAAGACGACTGATTCTGTGCGATATGGATTTGAAAAATATGCATATTTCATTCGATCAGCCGATTTTGATGCGCCTGCTGCTAACGCGATCTGGCCTCTTTTGACTGCTGGTAAAAGTTGTTTCCAGGGCACTTCCTTATATTCGAGCTTGCAGCCCATTTCACTGAATATTGTTTGAAGCATTTCAACATCTAATCCCACCAATCTACCATTTTCATTAATATGTTGATAAGGCATCCAGGGGTCCCAGCCAATGGAAAAAATTTTTTTTTCTTTCGATAATGCATGGATCACAGAGAGTAATAGGAATGCCAAGATGGTCCATACTTGAATAATAATTTTGAGCTTTTTGTTCATTTTGTGAAGCCCCCTTTCATCAGGTACTTTTTATTTTATTTTTGAATTATCCTTTGAAATATGATCAAATAATATCATGACATCTTTCAGGTCAGTTTGACCATCATGATTGATATCTTCATGTGCAAATGATTCTTGTAATGGAACATATGTAGATATAAATGAATAATAATTCGGCACACGTGTAAAAAAACCATAATAACCTGGATCAGCACATCCGACCCCCCAACTAACAATTCCAGCCAATTGCCAATGATGATTATCGTAAATAACAAAAGGGCCGCCGCTGTCCCCCTGACAGGCATCCTTTTGGCCTTCAGGATAGCCAGCGCAAAACATATTATCAGTTACGAGATATTCAGAGCTATCCTTACACGTCTGAAATGAAACTACAGGCAAGTCAACTTCTCTCAATTGATCGGAATAGTCATTTTTACCGGTCGTGTCGCCCCATCCGAGTACAGTTCCAGTCAGATTTGAAAGAATTCCAGTATAGATATCAAGGGGGGAGATATCAGTGATATCGGAATGGAGTTCCAATAAAGCAATATCATTGTCTATGTTATAACTATCATAGTTTGGATGTATTACAATACGTTTAATGGAATGCATATGTGAATCATAACTTTTTGTAAAATCAACAACGCCGCTGACAGCTTGATAATACTCTGGTGGGAAAAAAGTGCCATCCTCAGTTTCCATACAATGTGCTGCAGTAATAACCCATCTGGGATGGATAAGCGCTGCACCACACAAAGGTCCACTGTCATGGTCTTCAACAAGTCCTATCATCCAGGGCCAGGCATCTTCCGATGATATCGTTCCGCCGACAATTTTGCCCTGATGGCGTGGTGAAATCGTATCAGCAGATAATGTAAAAGGTATGATGCTTAATGCGATCAATGAAATTATGGAAGAATAGATGGCAATACTTCTCAATTTTTTCTCCTGATTATTGTAAGAGGCAAACACATGGTTTGCCCCTACTCTCGTTTTTGGGCACAGGCTCAATGCTGCTTTTGCTTAATCAATTGTTATTGTCATTTTAATTATCTCACAAAATCAACACCATTTTATCACATCGTCAGTCCCAATTTCAAATAGTATTTTTTTGCACCATTGTGATAAGGAATGTAAGTCTGTTCCTTTTTTACATTATTTAAATTAAACATTAATAATGCAGGATGAATTTTTTTAAATTCATCGATATTGTCAAATATTGTCTGACAGACTTGATATACAACATCGCCAGATAATCGTCTTGAAGATAGCAAAATTGCGCCTATCTGAAATGTAGGAATCGTTTTTGGGTTGTGTGGATAGACACCGCCCAAAATATCGCTGTGCTGAATAAAGGGGTTTTCACGTTGTACATTTAAAACGATATCAGATGGAATGGGTATAAATCGTCCCATGCATTTTTGAGTAATTCGATCATAGAAGGTTGCAGGCATACCCAAAAGTTCAATGAGAACGTCAATGCCGCCACTACAAAAAATATTTCCCATTTCTCGGGTGGCAAGGCCTGTCACACGTTCAAAATCAGAATTTTTCCATTTCATGGCCTTAAATAACATATTGGCGACTGATCTTTTTCCTGATCCTGGATTGCCAATGTTTATTCGTTTGCCTTTAAGATCCTTCAATTGCTGAACATCAGATTTCTTGTGGACAACCACTCCAATAGGCATTGGATAGAGCATGGCAATGTAACGCAGATTTACAAGAGGTTCTTGTTTTTCAAAATTGCCAATTCCGCGATACGCCTCATAAGCAAGGTCATATCTGGAAATGGCAAAATCGAGTTCACCATTACGAATGGCTTGAAGATTATACATAGAGCCGCTAGTGCTATATGTAATAAATTTTAATCCATATTTTAGCTCTCTCTTGTTCACCATTTTGCTGATTCCCCTGCCAACAGGATAAAAAACACCGCTTTCAGATGCGGTTCCCAAGGTCAAATTGACCTTTGTTTTTGTGTCAATTAATTTGTTGTCATAATGCTTATCAGTCTGGTCATCGGTGTTAGTTGATTGCGTCGGACTCACTGTTCCTGGAACTACCTTTGCTTCCGCGTATTCAATGGTAGCTAACACAGATAAAGCGAATAATACAATTATACAACGTACCATACTAAAATGAAAGTTCATGATTGTTTCTCCTTAAATCTAATTAAAAATAATTTGCTATTTCGTAAAAATAAATAGCCCCTCTATATTATATAGACACAAAAAAATGAAAATTCTTTCACATTTTTTTTATTTTTTTTTATTTAGCATAGACCCATATAAATTTCTAAATATCAGTTATACATACTATTTTATTTTTTATAGGTCAATCTTTTGATGATAATAATATAATCCTGACATTGCATTTTTTAGCGTAAAGGGATAATATTTATAATTCAAAAAAAAACACCTGTATTATTTTCTTGCAATAAATATTGAAAATACGATACAATCAGGCTAATTAATGTATCGGTTATGAATCCAAATTAAAGGATAAAACCGGAAATAATATTTGTATTATATGACGAAGGAGTTATCCATGGCTGAGGATATACAGATACTGGTTGTCGACGATACCGTCACTTACAGACAAATTCTTTCAAAGCTGGTTGGCGAGATTAAAGATTCACAACTGGTTGGCACCGCATCAAATGGAAAAATTGCCCTATCAAAAATCAAGATTAAGGATGTTGATCTTGTTTTATTGGACATGTACATGCCTGTCATGAATGGCCTGGAAACCTTGCAAAACATTAAAAAGGAATATCCCCATATCGAAGTCATCATGTTAAGTGCCTTTGAAAAGGGTAATGCCAACTTAACCATGCAGGCATTGGAAAAAGGTGCGCTTGATTTTATCACAAAACCATCTGAAGACTCAGTTGAGAAAAATATTGCTAAATTACGATCTGCACTCATACCATTAATGTCTCTTGTGAAAACACGAAAGTTTTCAAGAAAAGCAAGAAATCTAAGCCTTTCTCAATCCAGACCTGAACCCAAAAAAGAAACCAATCGCATTCTTGTTAAGCCATTAAATGAAGCTAAAAAGACAACAGAAAAAATTGCCACCATCAAGCAAAAAACAACGCCTCAACGAGTCAAGACAATAAATACTATAGATGTTGTGGCATTAGGCGTTTCAACAGGCGGTCCCAATGCGTTGTTGCAGCTCATACCAAATTTAGACAAGGATTTTTCAGTTCCTATCCTTGCAGTGCAGCATATGCCGCCTATGTTCACAGCATCACTTGCTGAAAGGCTGGACAAACAGTCGCAAATCAAAGTGTGTGAGGCGGCTGATGGCCAGCGTATTGAATCTGGTGTTATGTATATTGCCCCTGGAGGGCGGCATATGGTGGTTAAAAAAAGCGTTGGGGGATACAATGTCAATTTAATTGATACCCCGCCTGTGAATAGTTGTCGTCCGGCTGTTGATGTGTTGTTTCGTTCGATTCTGAATGTTTATGGTGGAAATGTGCTGACTGTAATTATGACTGGGATGGGTAATGATGGTGCTTCTGGCGTGAGCGCTATTCGACGAAAAGGGGGCTATTCAATTATTCAGGATGAGGCCAGCTCAGTTGTCTGGGGGATGCCTGGCGCGGTTGCAAAATCAGACAATGCTGATGAAACAATTACTTTAAATATGCTGGCCCCCAGAATTCAGGAAATTGTCAAAAAAGGAGGCAAACGATGATTAATGTCTCGGAACCAGAATACTTACTGCTTAAACAATTTATTGAAACCCATTGCGGTATTGTTTTGGAGAAGGGAAAGGAGTACCTGATTGAAACCCGACTGTCAGAATTGGCGAAAGAAGTTGGGGCGGATTCTTTTCAGGCCTTTCATTTAAAAGCCAAAAAAGATAAAAGCGGTCATCTTCGTGAACGTATTATTGATGCCATGACGACAAATGAAACCTCATGGTTCAGGGATAATAGTGCATGGGAGTACCTCAAAAAGAAAGCTGTTCCCGATTTGATTGATCGAATGGCCAAAGGGGAAAAAGTGCGCGTATGGTCCGCAGCATCGTCAACAGGCCAGGAAGCCTATTCTCTGGCCATGCTTTTTTATGAAATATTACAATATCGTAACATGCTTAAATACTTAGATCGTATTGAGATTCTTGGCACTGATATTTCATCATCAGCGTTGACTTCAGCGCGGCGGGCGCGTTATGATTCTATTGCAATTCAACGCGGCCTTCCCAAAGATAAACAAAATCGGTTTTTTAAAAAGGGCGACAATGCATGGGAAATCATTCCAGAAATAAAAAAGCTTGTCACATTTAAAGAATTTAATCTCCAAGATTCATTTATGAATCTTGGTCAATTTGACATGATTTTATGTCGCTATGTCTCTATTTATTTTTCAGAGCAATTTAAAAAAGAATTATTTGCGAAATTTGCTCGTGCCCTGAAACGCCCAAAAGATATATTGTTGTTGGGTGCAACAGAATCATTGAGAGGTTTTTCTGATAGCTTTGAGATTGAATACTATCAAAACGCGATGATTAATTTAAAAAAATAATTGAATGACAGTTTCTTTTCTATAACGTGAGACGCTAATGGCGTTAATTTGAAACTCTGATTTTTCGGAAAATGAATAAGTGGTGTGATTATGAAAAAACAAATGACGTGGTTTATTGTTTTAGGATTGTTTATCTTGTTAATTTTGAGTATCGGAGCTTATATTATTTCGAATCTTAGAAATAAATTTATTGATGAGACATTTCATGATTTGAAAACTGAAATGCACAAGGCTGCAACTCAAATTAATACAATTGAGAACATCCTGTCTGAAGAAATTGATGCGATAACAAGAAACTTTCATGATAAGGATTTTGACCTTGATGAAGTGAATGCTGCATTAAATCATTTTTACAAAAGTTTTTCGTATATTGAGCGGATCATTTATAAAAATAAAGACCAAAAGTTAATTGATATCAACAAACGGTTTTCTCAAAATATTTATGAATTGAACAGCATTAACGCCATTATTAATCAAGATATCGTTATTAAGCAAAAGGTCTCAACCCATGGCTTTGAAAAAACAACACGTATTTCATTTGCCTTGCCGCTTATGAATCAAAAGATGGGATTGCATAATCTCATTGTTATTGTGGATCCAGAAAAGATATTTAAATCTGTTTTTTCAGAAATTTATATTTCAAGATCAGGATATCCCTGGGTGCTGAGTCGTTCAGGAAACATACAGTTTCTTTTATGTAAGAATTGTTTCGAATTTAAATCGAAAACCACAAAAATGATACTGAGTGATTTTGCGATCAGGCAATCGGGTCATACCATTGTTCAAGGGCGTTTACCCAATCAAAAGGAGCGGTCAGCTCAAAAATTGTTGACTTCATATATTTCCATTTCATTTTTCGACACAGATTACATGATGGGTTATATTGTCAGCAAGCAAAGTGTGTTAGGCGTTTTAGATAAAAGTATATTGATAATTGTTGGAATGTTTCTATTCATTATTGTTTTGATCGGGATATTTTGCGGCGCTTTATTCCATATTAAAAATGAGTTACTCGCCAGACAGGCATCTTTAATAGAATCCCTCGAAATTGCGCGTGATGAATCCATTTTAGCCAATCAAACAAAAACAGATTTTATTACCAACATGAGCCACGAAATTCGAACACCGATGAATGGTATTCTCGGCATGAATGCATTGCTGCTTGATACCCGCCTGGATCCAACACAATATCAATATGCTCAAACCATTAAAACCAGTGCCCACTCACTATTGGCCATAATTAATGATATTCTTGATTTTTCAAATATCGAAACCGGTCAGATTCACCTGGAGGAAGTGGCATTCAATCTGAGAGAAACAATTGAAGATTTCAATGAAATGATGGCTGCCAGAGCTTTTGAGAAAAAGTTGGATTATGCTGCATTTATCCCATATGATATTCCAGTTGCATTAATTGGTGATCCTAACAGATTAAGACAGATCCTGATCAATCTCTTGAGCAATGCCATTAAATATACTGATAGAGGGGAAGTAATTATTGAAATCTCTTTGGAAAATGAGACAGACTCTGATGTTAAATTACGTTTTACGATTTCTGATACAGGCTTAGGGATTCCAAAGGAACGAATGGCACGCCTGTTCAAACCCTTTTCACAGGTAGACATGTCATTATCTCGTGATTTTGGCGGGATTGGACTTGGCCTGATTATTTCCAAACAGCTTGTTGAAAAGATGGATGGTGAAATTGGAATGACCAGTGTGGAACGAAAAGGATCAAAGTTTTGGTTTACTGCAACATTTCAAAAAGACAAATTAAAAAAAGATTCGCTTTTGATTCCTGAAGAGCTTACTCTTTTGAATGTCATGATTATTGAACATCAGCCTACTTGTCGTAGATTGTTAAAATATCATTTGCAGCAATGGAATTGTTCTGTAACAGAGGCTGAGGATGGAATCAGCGCGTTAGATAAGCTAAAACAGGCATACCTGTTGAAAAAACTGCCTGAAGTGTTGATCATCAATATGGATTTACCTGGAATGGATGGAAAAACCCTGGCCAAAGCGATTCGTAATGAATCATCATTGCGGTCAATTCCTATGGTAATGCTGATATCGATGTTGCATCACGAAGATGTTCAGCATTATAAATCCTATGGTTTTCTATCCTATTTAAAACGTCCCATTCAGGTTAAAAAAATGCAGCAGTCCATTTTAAAGGCAATTGGAACAGAAACAGACCCGCAAACGCCAAAAATAGATACATCTATGGATCGGTCATCATCAAGAAATGAGACCGTGCAACACATTTCTTCTGAAAATAAGCCTTCGGACAACAAATTTAAAAATCTTTTTGTCTTAATTGTTGAAGACAATCTGGTGAATCAGCAGGTAACTGAAAATATGTTATTGAAACTGGGTTGCCGCTCAATGATTGCAGAAAATGGGTGTGAAGCCATTGAGATCCTTGAAAATAAAGATTTTGACCTGATTCTGATGGATATTCAAATGCCTAAGATGGATGGTTTAACTGCAACAAAGTATATCAGAAATAATCAAACCAATCCCCGAAAGAGTAACATTCCAATTATCGCCATGACTGCACATGCATTAAAAGGCCATAAAGAGAAATGTATTGATGCGGGAATGGATGATTTTTTAACAAAACCGCTTTCCATTGACGCCCTCGCTCGAGCGATTGAAAAAATTGAAATTGTACCTCAGAATATTTACAATGATTCGGATGCGTCTTCTGATGTATCACAAGAAAAAGATGATCATCGTCAACAAAAGAACGTAGACACCAATATTTTTGATCGGAAGAGTCTTATGGAGCGCGTGGGCGGAAATGAAGAGATTTTGCAAAATATTATACAATTATTTCTTCAGGAAACCCCCAAACAATTAAATGATATTGAAGCAAAATTGGCAGAGGGTGATATTAAAGCTGCGACAAATGGCGCACATTCTATCAAAGGTTCGGCAGGTAATTTTGGAGCGCAAGAAATGCGCGAAGCTGCGTACTGTCTGGAACAACTTTGCCTTGAAAAACAGCTAGACAAAGCCAATGATGCATTGGTTACGCTAAGGGAATGTTTTGATACATTGAAAGAATGTATGGCCTGAAGGACAAATCTTTTTGATGATGAACGTTTTTGGTCGGACAGGTCTGACCTATCCGACTTTTTCGCCAGGACTTAAATAAACAGATTCGTTTTCGTTTGATTACATGCATCCAGAAAATCAGCAACCCCGCCAATCTCAACACCATCAATTAGCTCCTCCTGAGTAATCCCCATTGCATCCATTGACATTGAACATGCAACCATTCGAATGCCCGCTTTTTTGGCATCTGCCATCAAACCATCAAGGGATGGCAAATTTTTGCTATTCATACGCCATTTCATCATTCGCGTTCCCATGCCAGCCATGTGCATCCTTGAAAGCGGTAAGGCGTTGATCCCTTTAGGCATCATCCGACCAAACATTTTGTCCATAAAACCTTTATCCAATGTTTTATTGCTCATGTCTTTGCGAAGTACGTTTAATCCCCAGAACGTGAAAAACATTGTAACATCACCACCCATCGCAGCTGCACCATTGGCAATTACGAATGATGCCAACACTTTATCCAGTTCGCAAGAAAATACAACCAATGTTGCACCGGTTTGGGGAGATACTGTAGTCGTTTCTTGAAGGCCCTGAGCCATTTTTTTGGCGCGGCCAGTAATAATGCCCTTATCTTTTGTTACTGATAGTACTTCAAGTCCATTTGCCTTACAAAACGCATTGAAATCGCTTGCAAATCCCGGATCAGAGGCTTTGACAATTAACTCCTGTCCGGTTGTAATCTGACTGACAGATTCTTTAATTTTCATAATGGGTCCCGGGCATGCAAGACCACAGGCATCTACTGATAAAGGTGCCACAGCGTTTTCTTCCATTATTATATCTCCATCCTTTTTTTCATTAATTTGTTGCATGGGTTGCGGATCTTTCACATTGATTCCACCAATTATACTGGATACGCGAAAACCATTTTGTTTTAATACCCGACTGGCAAAGTAGCTCATCTTACCCAACGCACAGATCGTTACTACAGGTTTATCCTTGTCGATCTCATTGAGTCGTTTTCGCAATTCTGTCATAGGAATATTGGTTGCATCTGGAATGGGATGCAAGTCCGCACTCTCTTTGACACGAACATCGATAAGCTGCGTTTGAGTGTCAGTTGGAATTTCATATACAGGTTCCAGCAATTCATCATTAATATTCTGTGCAGCAAAGCCTGCAATATTGATTACATCACGTGCACTTCCGAATGGCGGAGCATAAGCCAGTTCAAGATGGCATAAGTCATCTACATTTAATTTTCCAGTTATTGCTGTGCTGAGAACATCCAAACGTTTATCCACACCATCAAAACCATAGGCCTGAGCGCCTAACAATCGACCATCATCAGGCGACCATAAAATTTTGAGGGTCAATGGGACAGCACCCGGATAATACCCTGCATGCTGATTGGCAGTTACAATCACACTTTTGTAAGCGATGGATTCAGAAGCCAATCTCTTTTCTGAATAACCAGTAATACCCGCCGCAATACTGAAAACACGTACAATGGAAGTTCCAATCGTCCCTGGATAGGGGCGGGCTTTATCACCCAGAAAAATGTGATCAGCCGCCACACGTCCCTGACGATTGGCGGGCCCGCCTAAAGGTACAATAACGCGTTTTCCTAAAATAGGATCCGCTGTTTCGGCAACATCACCAGCGGCATAAATATTCGGATTTGATGTTTGTAAATATTCGTTGACTTTAATTGATTTACGAATACCCAATTCAAGGTTTGCATCTTCAGCTAATTTGGATTCACACTGCACTCCGATTGATAGAATGACCATATCTGTCTCAATGGTTTTACCTGAGTTGAGATGCGCGATAAGAGAATTCTCCTTTGATTCAAATGATGTGATCCCATCGCCTAATATTAAATCAACGTTATTGTCTTTAAGTTCCACTTGAATATGTTTGACCATATCTTTATCGAGAACAGGAAGTACTTGATCTTGAAGTTCCACGAGATGTACTTTTTTTCCCAAAAGAACAAGCATTTCAATCATTTCCAATCCAATAAACCCCGCACCAATAACCAGAATATCCTGCGCTGAAGATACCTTCTTTTTGATATTGTCCATATCCTGAAGATTTCGTAGTATCATAATTCGAGGATCATCAATGCCGTGCATTGGGGGGCGTATTGGTTTCGCGCCTGGGGCAAGTAAGAGTTTATCGTATGGGAATTGCAGTTCTTTTTGTTCGTTATGATCATACGCTACAACCAATTTATTGTTAATATCAATCTTCGTTGCTTCAGTGCGAACAAAAATATCTACATTAAGGAGTTCTCCCAGGCTTTCAGGGGTATGAATGGCCAATGCAGAACGATCTGCTATTTCACCACCAATATGATAGGGCAATCCGCAATTGGCAAAAGAAATATCTTCACCACGCTCAAGGATCGTTATTGACGCTTTTTCAGATAATCGACGCGCGCGTGCTGCTGCCGATGCGCCTGCTGCCACACCGCCAATTACTACAAAACGTAATGAATCTTTTGTGTCGCTATTTTCTGATTTCATAGGTTTCTTAAGCCTCCTTATTTTTCAGTTTTTCTTTAATGAATTCAACAAAGCAGGATCATCAGTAATAATGCCATCAACTCCCATATTGATAAAACGTAACATATCTTTTTTGGTGTTCACTGTCCATATATTAATCTTTATTCCTTGTTGATGCAATAGATCAATCATTTGCTGATCTATGATTTTCCAATGAGGATGATATATTTGGGCATTGAGACGATCAATTATTTTTAATACGTTTATATTGGGTAGGTCATTCAGTAGTGCAATTCGGGCTTTTGAATCATAATTTCTGATTTGGTAAAGGTAGTCTAAGTTAAATGAAGAAAAAACTACATGTTGTAAATATGCTTGAATACGTACTGTTTCATATACACGTTCCGCAATATTTTCGTGACCAGGAAGTCCATTTATATCCTTTATTTCTATATTCATTTCAATTCCAAGTTCCTTTGATAATGTAACTGCATTGTCAAGATAAGGTGCGTAATAATGTTTGGTGTCTTTGTTTGGGGTATTTGTTATAAATGAATATCCAAAATTCAGCTTATTTAGTTCTTCACTTGTAAAATCACAGACGTTCCAGGGAAGCCTGTTCTTAAACTCCGCAATCGCATGTACATCAGTTGTTCGTTCCAGAGTATGATCATGTATGATGATGAGTTTGTTGTCAGCACTATACTGAACATCTAGTTCCCACATATGAGCGCCAGACATGTGCGCCATGCGGGCTGCTTCAAGGGTGTTCTCAGGTGCAAGTAATCTTGCGCCTCTATGTGCAATATTTGCAATCATTTATAAGGTTATTTTGTAAAAAACGAAAAATAACTTCCTCTGTTTGTAAAAGTCAGACAAGTCTGACCTGTCCGACTTGTCTGACTTTTCCGATTGGGTTCTTTATTATTCGATCATTCCTATACAATTAAGAATCATCAGCAGCTACGTAAACACCTCTTGAGACTGTTTTTACCATACCTTTTTTTGTCAGTTTATACAAAGAATTACTGATTTGCTTTTTATCAAGCTTGGTTGCTTCCTTAATTTTTTCAACAGTCGCACCTTTTCGACTTCTCTTGATAACTTTATAAACACGATCTAATACAGTAGGTTCTTTTGATTTTTTAACCAATTTTTTCTTTATTTCTGTTTTTTGCTTCTTACTTTTCTTCACAGAAACAGGCGTTATTGGTTTTGGTACTTTAACTTCTTTTTTAACAGGCTCTGAACTTGGTTTGGCCTTTTTTTTGTCGTCAATAGAATCCAACATAATCTTTGAAATTTGATGTAATTGATCTCCAATATTTGCCAATGCATCTGCTATGGCGTTTATTGTTTCGTTTGTCATTTTGTAAACCTCCTAATTTAATAGTATAATGTATAAAAGTAATAAAAAATATCCTTTTCGGTAAGCATACAATAAAAAAATCAAACTATTGTCAAGAGAAGAATTATTTTTTTATAAATTTTTTTATTTTTAGTTATCAGTTTCAGGAAGTATATAGAAAAACGAAAGGGTCTCCAATAACTAATTCCCCTGAAATGAAAGAGTTATATAGTAAGAGTTCAGGTCTTTCTTGCGATTATCTCATCAAGAAGTTTTTGATGATAACGTGTATAAACATAATTAATAATTAACTACATATCTTTGTGACCGCTTTTGCCCTAAAGTATAGATTAAATGATTAATAAATACTTAAGATAAAGATTGAAAAATTTAATGCATTCCTTTCAAAGTGGAGCATCGTGATAGAAGAGTAATATATTTTTGATTTCATCTTGATTTTCCTATTGCGTCTTAATGCAAAATATGATTAACTAGAATGTTTAAAAGGTATGTTTTGTTAGAAAAAAAGTGTACCCCAAATTTTTAAGTGGAGGAATCATAATTTGCGTTATCTGTTTTTCATTTTTTTAAGTCTTAGTATTGGATGTCAGACTTCATTGGTACCTGAAAGTCAACATATGACGATCTATGAGTATGAAGAAGCTGAATCTGACACCATTCCAGAAAAAAAATATGCACAGTATTCTGATAATTCGACAGATTCATCTGATTTTGAGGATGAATCGACGCAAGATAATTATCCGATGGAGATGAATATACAGGAGCCCTTTCCAGAACCTCAATCAAAACAGGCGCGCCAAAGGCAATCCCCTTCATTTTCTGAATATCCAAGAATTTCAAAGGATCAGAAATGTTTGGACGAAGCCCTTGAATTTTGCGAGGCAAGCCAGGAATATTGGCAGAAAGGGGAGCTTGATCACGCTATAGATGCTTTGGACCAGGCTTATAAATTGATTTTGAATATTGATACAGAAGATCCCGCCCTGTTTCAGCAGAAAGAAGATTTGCGGTTTATGATATCCAAGCGTATATTGGAGATATATGCATCTAGAAATATTGTTGTAACAGGAACACATGAAGCAATCCCCATTATTCTGAATGATCATGTCAGGCGGGAAATTAAGCGTTTTACTGGTGTAGAACGATCTTTTTTCAGTTCGGCATATCGACGTTCTGGTCAATATCGGCCAATGATTGTCAGGGAACTTAAAAAAGCAGGATTACCAGAAGCACTTTCATGGCTTCCTTTGATCGAAAGCGGGTTTAAAGTAAAAGCGCTTTCTGGTTCTCGGGCCCTTGGTCTTTGGCAGTTTATTCCATCAACTGGATACAAGTTTGGATTGAAACGTACACGTTTTATCGATGAACGAATGGATCCTTATAAGTCCACGATGGCAGCAATTGCCTATTTAAAAGAACTTCATCGTATTTTTGGAGACTGGACAACTGTACTTGCTGCTTATAATTGTGGTGAAGGGCGCGTACTTAGAAAAATTCAGAGACAAAACATAAAATATCTGGATAATTTTTGGGACCTTTATGATAAGCTTCCCAGAGAAACTGCGCGTTATGTACCCAGATACCTCGCTACATTATATATAATCAATCATATGAAAGAATGTGGATTTAACCCAAAAGATTTGGATAAACCACCGCCCATTGAGGAAGTATCAGTGACCCGGCAGGTTCATTTAAAGAATATTGCTTCATCCATTAAAGTCCCTGCAAAAACGATGTATCATTTAAATCCTGAATTACGTTATCGTATCTTGCCTCCTGAAAATTACGTGTTAAAAGTACCGATGGGAAGAAAGCAACAGGTACTTGCGCGTATTGATAAGTTATCTTTAGCGGGTTTATCACGCAGGTCTAGAACATCATATCATCGTGTGCGAAGTGGTGAGACGCTCTCAAATATTGCAAAACGTTATGGTGTTAAAGTAAGCGATATTCGTTATGTGAACCGATTAAATAATAATAGGATTATTGCTGGAAAAAAATTAAAAATACCATATGGACGTTCATCCAAATCCCAATATACAAAAAAATCTTCAAAAGCTTTTTATAGGGTTCGTAATGGAGATACGCTTTCGAATATTGCCCATATGTTTGATGTGAGTGTTAATGATCTAAAATCTGCGAATGGAATCAGGGGAAGTCGTATTGTTGTGGGAGATAACTTGAAAATTCCAAAAAAGAATTATTCTCGAAAAAAATCAAATAATTCCTATGGACGTACCCAAAAGACGAAATCGAGTCTTATTACGCATTATGTAAAACAAGGCGATTCTCTATGGAATTTAGCACGAAAATATGATACAACTACCAGAAATATTGTTCGAATGAATAACCTTGCTTCCACACAATTAAAAATCGGTCAGCGCTTGAAAATACCGGTCAATACCAAAGATGACTCAAGAAAACATCATCGTTATCGTGTAAAAAAAGGAGACAGTCCTTTTCAGATCGCAATGAAACATAACATGACATTGGCAGATTTTTTGCGTTTAAATCGACTGAATCCAGGGAGTAAAATTTTTCCTGGACAGTTGGTATATGTTGAATAACCTTACCTGCCCTCGTAGCTCAGAGGATAGAGCAAAGGATTCCTAATCCTTGTGCCGCAGGTTCGATTCCTGCCGGGGGCACTTTAATAATAAAATGCAGACCACGTTTAATAGCGGTCTGCCCGAGACTCATTGAGGTAGAATACATGAATTGGATTGCCTGGATAATACTTATCGCGTTGATAGTTGACTATCTGTTAAATATGATCGCAGATATCCTCAATCTGAAACATTTGAGCCCTGAAGTACCTGAAACATTTAAAGATACGTATGATGCCGAACAGTATGCACGATCCCAGGAGTATTTGAAAGTCAATACCAGATTTGAATGGTGGATGTCTGGATTGGACATGATACTTATTTTGACCTTTTGGTTTGGTCGTGGATTTGCTTATCTGGATGATTGGGTACGTTCCTTTGGATGGGGTTCGATTATTTCGGGATTATTATTTGTGAGTGTTTTGGGTTTAATTAAACTCATTATATCCTTGCCTTTCTCTATATATTCAACTTTTGTCATAGAAGAACGATTTGGTTTTAATAAGACCACTGCAAAAACTTTTGTGATGGATTTAATAAAGGGACTGGTTTTGTCTATTATACTAGGTATGCCATTAATGGCGGGTATACTCTATTTTTTTGAAGTTTCAGGAGATAATGCCTGGTGGTATTGCTGGTTGGTTGTAACAGTATTTGTTCTGATTGTTCAGTTTGTTGCACCAACATGGATCATGCCATGGTTCAATACATTTACACCGCTTGAATCGGGCGAATTGAGAGATAAGATTTTAGACTACGCCCGATCTATTCAATTTTCTTTGAAAAATGTTTTTATAATTGATGGTTCAAAACGTTCGAACAAATCCAATGCTTTTTTTACAGGTTTTGGAAAAAACAAACGAATTGCATTATATGATACGCTTGTAGATCAACTTAATCACAATGAGCTACTTAGTGTTCTTGCGCATGAAATGGGGCATTATAAAAAAAATCATATCTGGATGAATATGGCAATTGCGATTCTTTATTCGGGTCTAATGTTTTATTTACTATCCATTTTTGTTTCCTATGATAGTCTTTTTGATGCTTTTTATATGAGTCAGCCATCTGTGTATGCAGGGATGCTCTTTTTTGGTATGTTGTTTTCACCCATTGATTTTTTCCTGGGGCTTTTTCTGCAAAGCCTGAGCCGACACAATGAATATCAGGCGGATTCTTTTGCAGCGGAAACAACGAAGAACTCAGATAATTTGGTGTCTGCTTTGAAAACGCTATCGGTTCAAAATTTATCGAATTTAACGCCGCATCCATTTTATGTATTTTTGAATTACTCTCATCCTCCGGTATCGCAGCGCATAAAACGCTTGATATCATTAGACAAATATTAGAATGAATGGTTGTTCATGTTTGACCAAATATATAAAACACAAAAAGATACCTATGTTGTGGGGCGCACCTCTTTTTTTAACAAGATGTTGACCCTTTTGACCGATCCTGGTGAAAAAGGGGCATTTTTGTTTGGTCAACCCTGTATTGGAAAAACTTCTGCATTGCTTGCTTTTTGTGCGTTTATTCATCAAAAGCGCATACATATTCCTGTGTATATTGATCCACAGACACTTGAAAACAAGTCCATCAATACCATTATTTCCGAAATAATGGTGCAATGTGCTGCGCAAATGGAAATCCCTTATGAAATATCTGATAATCCTGTAAATGATTTTACGCAGCGGTTTTTAGATACGATTCATGAACAACTCAGCATGTCCGATCAACGTCTTATCGTTTGTATCGATGAATTTGATTTACCTTTGGATTCATTTGCAATACATCCTTTTTATGTGTGGTTAAAAACGATACCTTTTAATGAGAATATTTTTTTTATTTTAACAGGTGGACAAGTATCATCTGATCTATCTGATATTTATCTGCCATATTTTTCTAAATTTCAATTATTTCAACTGACACCCATGTCTTCAGATGAAACATTGGCTCTTGTAAGATACGTTGAAAGAAATAATTCTATTCAATGGCCAGAAAAAATTGTTGCAACGATCCATAAATTTTCTGGTGGATATCCATTAATAATTGATGCGGTCTGTCGTGAGTTTCGAACGCTTCCTTATGCGGCATCTCCTGAACAGACATTTTCAGGTGTGATGGTACGTTATGATAAAACAATCGGATTGATTTGGGAAAAATTGACCATTGATCAAAAATTGGTCGCAGCCTGTCTTGCAGAGGCAGACCAGTGTCTGACCAGGTGGCAAATAGAGAAACATCTGAATGAAATACGTAGTTCTTTGTACTACAAACGTTTAAATGATGCCCTTCAAATGCTGGAAATTTGGCAGATTATTTTTCAAGATAGTCGGGGCTACTACTTAACGTGCGCATTTTTTTCTGCTTGGGTGCGTCAAAACTGTCCTGTTCAAACAATTCTCGAAAATGTGGATGCGACCCCACTGGTAAGTGATTATTTATACCAGGCGGCTTCACATTTATTTCACTCCAATCGTATCCTTGACGCACTAAAGGTGGGGCAACACATAATAAGCATTCATCCCAAACATATTGAAGCCAATCAAATGGTTGCTGATATTTTAGTGGATCAAAATCAGTGTATCCAGGCGCAAAAGATTCTTGAGCAACTTCATAAAATCAAACCCGATGCTGCAAAAACGCGACTGATTAATGCATTGAAAATTCAAGCCAATTCACTTGAAACCTTATATGCGTATTCAGTTGATGATTATCGTCATTCCCCTGCCAACGAACATTTAAAAAATATTAAATTAAGATATGCTGACCCAAAAGATCAGAATAATCACTTGTTGATTGTGTATGAAAAAATCCTTGATCTGGAACCTGCTGCCCATGAAATTCATGATAAATATATTCAATTGATACTTAAACATCAAAAAGTAAAAGACTTTCAAAGGAAAATTGCTTATGAAAAGGACATTTTAAGCCATGAGTTAAATGCCTATCTATTGACTGAAGCTACCAACAAGGTGAAACAACTTCAAAATCGAATTTTATTCTCTCAGATATACTTAAAAGCATTGGATGCACTATTGTCCGGGCAAAGCCATAATGCCAGTGACCTATTCCTGCGTGTGGTTTATATGGATGAAAAATGCAAAGATGCCCGGCGATTCTTGTATTTGTCTCGAAACTATACTGATGAAGTCAAAATGGCCATCAAGCAATCTCTTACAATTAAGAAGATTTCTAAGAATGTTTCACCAGATGAGAAACATGAACATGAAATATCTGATGATCGTGTATCAGGAAATGTATCTAAAAAACAGCGAAGCAATATATTGCTATGGTTGTTTTTGTTAATATTGGTTATGGTTGCTATTTACGTTATGATGGATGGATCACTGAAATGAAAAATGAAACACAACATAAAGGCAAAGGGAAACGATTCTTCTTGACCCTTATAATCTTGTTTATTGTCACTCTTTCTTATTTTTATTGGCGTCAGGATGATTACGAAAAATTCTTTACGCAGGAGTCTGCACCTAGAATACAAGATCAATCAATGCCTTCAGATGTGGGGTGTCAAATTAAAATGAACTGGCATAAAGGTGCCAGACAATTGTATCGTCTGGACATTGTTAAAATTGACCAGACTTATCCTTCAGCCCTAGAAGGTCAGGTTGAAGATCATGATAATTATGCATTGCAAATGCATATGGAGATTCGATGTATATTAAACATGCGCGTATTTGAAAAAACAGATGATATCGTATATATTGGATGTCAACTATCAAATGTCAATGTTCGCGCTGGAGAATTTTCTGATTCATTGTTACGTGATAAAGATCTTGAGGCCATGTTCCGACCTTTTTTTCTGATTGCCATGTATACTAATGGTTTGCCCAAACAGTTCTATTTCCCCCCCCATTTGAATACACAAAGTCGTACTTCTTTATCTGAAATCATTTACGCAGTTCAAACAGTCGTTCCTGATAATAATCGTTCTCAAGTAAAAAAATGGCGATCACGAGAACAGCATGCTTTAGGGACATTCAAAGTTGAATACATGCTTGAGCCCCATTCTTGTCGGGCCTTGATTAAACAAAATATTCGATGTACTGGTTTAAATGAAATAGATCAAGCGATTCTTAAAACAGATCATTTTCAGTTTAGGGGAATTATTGAGCAATCCAATCACCAGATTACACTTTCTGACGATGATGCTTCATGGATTGAGTCCTATGCTGGAGAAGAAACATTTGAAATTTTTGTTTCTCAACATGCTTTATGGTACAGGCTGCAAACGAAGATATTATTATCTCCAGATCGGCAACAACTTGATCCAAAATTATTTATATGGGAAACCAATATGCCTGTTCGTGAGATCATTGATTCTTTTGCCAGTAATGGACATGAAAAGAAAAAGGAGTCTCGGATTAAATCAAAAAATAAATTTTCCGAACGTTTATCCTTAGCAAGTCAACTGGAAATGTTTCAAAAAGATATCCTTGAAAATGCATCCCAGGATGTGGTATTAGATCATATTAGTTCTTTAGAGCAATTTTTGACTAAATATCCTGAAGAAGCGGGGTTTATTCCTGATCTGATAAAGAATCTCAATCTTCAGGGGCGTACCGCCGAAAATATTATTTTAATCCTGGAAATGATTGGGCATGAATCCGCGCAAAGTGCAATCAGCGATATTTTTCTGGATTACAATCAGTTGCCAGATATTCGAATGAAAGCTATCGTTTCGGCAGGAGGGATCGCATCACCAAACCCAATTCTGATTGATCGGCTATTTCAATTAATTTCTCAGGGGCAAGAAAGTTCTGATACTCAGGGATTGAATCGCACTGATGAAGCGATACTTTCATTGGGGCTCATTAATAAGGCATTATATAAGGCGAATAATTCGGTCTCAGCCAACTTTATTCACAATCGGTTGATCAGGATGTTGCAAAATGCTTCAGATGAACGCAATATGATCGCATGTATTAAAGCCTTGGGCAATTCAGCCATGCCAAAAGGCACTGATTATTTGTTACCTTTTATGACTTCAAATGTTTCTTTAATTCGAAAATCAGCAATTCAGGCGCTAGGTAAAATTGAATCTCAACCCAAAGAAACCAGTGATTTTTCCGATGATGATCAGGAGCCGCAGATTGAAACAGCACAGTCATCATCAAAATCGTTGTCTGATAGTGTTTCAAATAAATTATTTACCCTCTTCTATAATGAAGATGATCCTGAAATTCGAAAAGTAATTATTCAATCGATTATTAGTAGAAATGAACCGGAATCAAAAGATGTATTGGAAGAAATATTGCAAGAAGAATCTGATGAAAAAATTGTGGATATGATTCATTCTTATTTGCAATTAAATTGATAAAAATATTATAAAACTTTAGGAAGAATAATGTCAAACAATCGTTTAACCAAAATTTTATTTGCAGGGATCACCCTTATTTTCCTGATACAACAATTGGCATATGCGGACATTCATGCTGCACTACTTGGCGATGCCCCATTAAAGAAAAAAGACTTTTATGAACGTCTTGAACCAAAAGAAGGGCATGCGTTAATTGTTAAAAGTATTGTTTACAAATTAAAGTATCATCATTATGAAAAAGTGAGTTTGGATGATGATTTATCTGAAATTATTTTTGACACCTTTCTGTCAGATTTAGATCCCTCACGTCTATATTTTTTAGAATCAGATATTAATTTGTTCTCGCCCTATCGGAAGGAAATTGATGACTTTATGAAAAAAGCCGATCTTACCATTGCATTTAAAATCTTTAATCAGTATCAACAACGTGTTATTGAGCGAATGATATTTACCTTGAATTATATTGAAAATGATGCAAAAAAAGTTGATTTTACAAAGGATGAGTATTTTGAAACTGACCGAGAGAATGCGAAATGGCCTGTAACAATCGCACAACAAAACGAATTATGGAGAAAGCGTTTAAAAAACGAAATGTTGAATCTGGTTCTTTCTGGAAAAAAAATGGAGGATATCCTTTCCTTGCTGCTGAAAAGGTATCGAAGTCAGCTTAATCGCGCAAGTCAAACAAACAGTGAAGATGCATTTCGAATCTACATGAATGCAATGACACAGGTTTACGATCCCCATACACAGTATTTTTCTCCCAGTGCATCTGAAAATTTTAATATTCAAATGAGTCTTTCCCTTGAGGGCATCGGTGCAGTACTTCAAAGGGAAAATGAATTCACGAAGGTTTTGCGCCTCGTTCCTGCTGGACCAGCAGATAAAGCAAAAGAACTTCAACCTGGAGATAGAATTGTAGGCGTTGGCCAGGGATCTGAGGATGACATTGTTGATGTTATTGGCTGGCGTCTGGATGAAGTTGTCCATTTGATTCGCGGGCCAAAAGGGACTGTGGTATATTTAAGAATTATTCCAGCGAGTGCGGCAGATGACCAGACCACAAAAGTGATAAAGATTACGCGCGATAAAGTAAAACTTGAGGAACAGGCTGCGCATAAAAAAGTCGTGCCTATTAAGCGCAATGAAAAAACATATAAAATTGGTGTGATTGACATTCCGACCTTTTATTTGGATTTTAAGGCATATCACAGCGGGGAGGATGATTATAAAAGTACATCCAGGGATGTGAATCAATTAATTGATGCGCTGGAACAGGAAAATATTTCTGGAATTATTATAGATTTAAGAGATAATGGCGGCGGCGCTTTGCAGGAAGCCAATGCCCTGACCAGTCATTTTATTAAAAAAGGACCGATTGTTCAGGTTCGGGAAAGTAATGGGCGGGTAACCCGATATTTTGATCGTCATTCGGATATTGTTTATAAGGGCCCCCTATTGGTTATGATGAATCGCATGAGCGCTTCAGCCTCAGAAATTTTTTCCGGTGCGATTCAAGACTATCATAGGGGGTTAATCGTTGGTACTCAAAGCTTTGGAAAAGGAACAGTTCAATCTTTACTGGACCTTCAGCAAGGACAATTAAAAATCACCCATGCAAAATTTTATAGAATTTCTGGAAAAAGCACCCAATATCAAGGAATTCTCCCTGATATTTCATTCCCCCCAATCTACAATCCTGAAAAAATTGGAGAAAGCACACTTCCACATGCAATGAAATGCGATTCTATAACACCCGCTGATTATGCAAAATATGAAATTAAGCCGCAAACCATTGCAGTTTTACAAAAAAAACATGAAATGCGTACCAAAGATAACGTTGAGTTCGAATACTTGAAAGCCAATCTGAAATTTAGAGAAAAGCAACAAGAAAAAACCCGCATTTCTCTGAGTAAGGCCACACGCAAAAAAGAACGTGAAGATATTGATCAATGGAATCTTTCATGGGAAAACAAAAAAAGGGCCGCCAAAGGATTGAAGCCCTTAAAAAAATTAGAAAGCAGTGATGATGATTCGGATTCATTGGCTAAAGATCAAAAAGAAAAAGATGAGGATGAAATTGATGCAATATTGATGGAGAGTAGTCAAATTCTGGTTGACTATATTCAGTTAATTGATAAAACAATTGCCAAAAAACAGTAGTGTCTTATGCGGCTGCTGCATCGTTATATATTTACTGAAATAATAAAGTCTTTTTTGCTTGTGTTGGCAGCAATAGGTATCATTTTTTTTCTGATTGATTTTATCGAACGAATCGACAATTTTATGGAAACCGACCTGCCTTTTACCAGATTTATTGAGTACATGCTGTTAAAAGTTCCTTTTATTTTCAGTCAAATTTTGCCCATTTGTGTATTATTGGCTGTGTTAATTACATTTGGGCTGATGATTAAAAATAATGAAATTATGATCATAAAGGGCAGTGGCATTAGTATCTACTTTCTATTGCAGCCTGTACTTTTTTTTGGAATTGTCTCAACAATCGTTATGTTTATTCTCTCCGAATTCATTATTCCCCTGACTGCTGATGAAGCAAACTACATCTGGTATAAAGAAATAAAGAATCAAAAAGGACATACATCACGCGAAAAAAATATATGGATTCGTGGTGATGGACTCATTGCCAACATTGCCTTTTTTCATCCGGGCAAACAAACTGCACATGGCATAACACTGTATTTTTATGATAACAATTTTAAACTGATCAAACGATTGGATGCCAGAAACGCCTATTACAAGAATGACCAATGGGTCTTTGAATCGCCAGTGAATCAAATTTTGGAGGTTTCGGGAGAAACCAAAAAAGTGACCTATCCAGATCAACTTACCCTTCCGCTGTCATTTAAACCATCAGATTTGGTGCGGGTTTCCAAAAAATCCGAAGAAATGAGTTTTTCAGAACTGAAAGCCTATATTGAAAAGGTTCGAAAGGAAGGCTATGATGCAACCATCTACCAGGTGGATTTGTATGTAAAAACAGCTTTTCCATTTATTTGTCTGATTATGAGTATTATTGGCTCTGGAACAGCATTGAAACAATCAAAAATCAGCGGTCTTGCGCAACCCATTGTGTTTGGCGTTGTGGCTGCTTTTTTTTACTGGATGATGAATAGTATCAGTATTTCTTTGGGGCATGCAGGTCAGTTGCCATCGTTTTTAGCTGCATGGAGTACCAATATCATTTTTGGCAGTTTTGGATTGTTGTCTTTATTGAAGGCTGAAGCCGTTCACTGACAAAAATCCAATTGTTCCTTCCTTCCTGTTTAACTGTTTAAAAAAGGGAGATAATTATGCGAAAATTTTCATCATATGGCCCCATCAATAGAAAAATACATTATTATGCGCCAAGAGAAGGCTTAATTCAACAAGCAATGAATCAACTTATTGGTGATGATATTGATGAAGGGGGCCATTATATCACCATTTGGGCACCCAGGCAGACTGGCAAAACATGGATCATGCAACAGGTTGTCAGGCAAATC
>Ga0272440_1000885_pt1 | contig 25205 bp, 24 predicted proteins | sample SSMMMBAug17_FD_192440 | JGI IMG/M metagenome (GOLD analysis project Ga0272440, IMG submission 192440) | Marine sediment archaeal communities from Little Sippewissett salt marsh, Falmouth, MA, United States - SSM-MMB-Aug17 | ecosystem: Environmental > Aquatic > Marine > Wetlands > Sediment ...
TATTGAGTTTATTGGTCTTTTTTATCGCTGCATGCAGTGATCTTGAATATGAAGCTGAAAAAGTTGAAGTGTTTTATGAAGGAAAATTTATTGATAGCGGCCCTGTTGATGGGTTAAAATATGAAACAGAAACTCAAAATGGCGTAACATCATCCGGTGGAAAATTTATTTATAAAAAAAGAGAATTTATTACTTTTTATGTTGGAAATATTCAATTAGGTGAAACAATCCGTGCTAAAGAATTAATTTCTCCAGTCGATTTAATTTCAGGTACTGTCAAAGTTGATAACCAATCAATAACGAATATCAGCAGATTCCTTCAATCTGTTGGGGGTTCATCAACAAGTGATAATATTTCTATTTCTGATGAAGTGGTTCAAATTATTCAAACTCAGGTTACTGATAATGAAATTGATTTTAATGTATCACCAGATACTTTCTCACAAGATACAAAAATTACAAGTATCATACATACATTAAATGAAAATTCAGGGAGTACAAATGCTTATACACTGGTCACTGCTCAAGATGCTCAAGATAAGCTGAAAACAAATCTGATCAATTCTGAAGGTGAGATTGAATATGAATCCTATACCAATACCATTCATACCTCATTTGAATATTATCCTCTGGCTGGATATTTTGATCGTCCGGAAATTATATATATCAGTTCTTCATATACAAACACTGTATTGGTAGAACCTGATAGAAATGGCGGTTTTCGCTATATTGCTCCATTGCAAACGGGTCAAGCCAATACCTTTTCGATTACTGCGACACGATATGAAAAAATAATTGGTGAACTTCATTTTCATATTACCCAGGAAGCTGTCTCCTATTCATCCGGTCATCAAATATTATACAGTTATTCAGCAGATCCAATTGTCTCAGAAACAATCATTATTGACCTCGAAGCCAAAAACTCAAAGGGATTAAATGGTGTCATTATAGGGTATATTAAAGATGTTGACATTGTAGGATGTTCAAATGACAATCAATTTTTAATTGATAGTAAAGGCCAGATATACCGTTCCAGCACTCATGAAACAGTTGGCCCACCGTTACCCTATTCAAAGACAGAATCTTCCACTTTATATCCAATCTTTTCACCAGATGATCGTTTTATATACGCAGGAAATATCAAAATAGATTTTAATGTATGGAAAGCAATCTACGTTGATCATCAGATAACAAGCGGCACATGGCTTTTTAAAAATTTTCCTGCTTGGGTCGATAGTCGATATGCTTCAATAACAGAAGATGGCCGATACTTATTCCAAACCAACAAAGATATACAACAAAAAAATGATCCTGTTTATCCTGACAGGACAATGTATGAAATTGCAATAAAAATAGATCTCTTTACAGATGAAGTCCTTGATACTATTGATATTGAAGAGACTTACGTGGTTATGAGAGAAGACGTAGGTGATATGATTGTCAGTCCTGATGGTAGCAAAGGGTTTCTGAGCACTTACTCAGATTTTTATGGTGCTATCGATATTCTTGATTTGAATCAAAGAATAGCCATTAAAAACATTGATGGCTTATCGGACAATCTTGGAAATATCGTTTTTTTTCATAATAACGAGCGTATTCTTTTTGGTAGCGCGGGTAATTCCTGGTATGGCGGTGGCAATATCTACGTTTTAAAAACCAACGGTGAAATGCTGACACGAATGAATCAACTGGGTGTTTCAATCAAACAATATGGAGATGATTCCTGTGGTTCTTCAGGCTATGCTGCCTGTGGTCAATATGGCGCATTTGCTGTAGCTCTTGATAGAAATGAATTGTTATATATCAGTTCAAGATATATTGAAGAAGTTGGCAGTCAAAAGGAACTTACCAATTGCTCTCCTGATCGTCGTGGAATTGATCAATTGAAAATAAATGATGATGGCAGTTTAGATTTTATTCAAACCTATTACCTGAACTCTGAAGACAAAAAAACAATGCATTTTATTAAAGGTAAATAATAATGATATACCCATCTGTTGAATTATTTTTTTGGGGGTGTTCCCTTTTTGGCGGAAGTTTTTTTGTTATCAGACTTATATTGCAATTATTTGGATTTATTTCCGTTCCTGAATTCGATATTCCTACCGATCATGATGCCATTCATCGTGATCATACGATCTCAGATAGTTATGAAAGTTTTAAATATCTAACCCTTCAAAATATTACTGCTTTTTTCATGATGTTTGGTCTGGTAGGATTAGGCATGAACAAAACAGGGGTTCACCTGTTGTTGACAATATTCTGTGCCTGTCTTGCTGGAATTATTACTGTCTATATTATGATGAAAATATTTACTTCAATGGTTTATCTAGAATCCAGTGGAACATTGGATTTAAATAATGCCATCGGACAAGAAGGAATGGTTTATTTAAGAATTCCTCAAAATGGAACAGGTCAGGTGCAAATATCCATTCAAAATAGATCACAAATATTTGATGCTATCTGTGAACACGGAGAAACCATTAATACAGGTGATCGCATTATTGTTGTTCGCGTTCTGGATGGATATAAATTATCTGTTGAAAAAATGTAATCAAGAAAAAGGAGAAATCAATGTCGGCACATACTATTTTTGCGATTGCCATTTGTGCATTCGCTTTATTGATCATTTCAACAATCATATTTCTGGCTTCCCGCTATAAACGGTGTCCATCTGATAAAATTCTTGTCGTTTATGGTAAAGTAGGAAAAGGCCAACATGCGAATTGTATTCATGGTGGTGGTGCTTTTATTTGGCCACTCATTCAGGATTATACTTATCTGAGTTTAACGCCCATGACAATTCCTATTGCCCTTCAAAATGCATTAAGCATGCAAAATATTAGAATAAATGTGCCGAGTACATTTACTGTGGGTATCAATACTCAGCCAAATATAATGAGCAACGCTGCTGAACGACTTTTAGGGCTCGAAAAAGCTCAAATTGAAAGTATGTGCAAGGAAATAATTTTTGGACAACTTCGTCTGACTGTTGCCAGTCTTACAATTGAACAAATCAATCAAGATCGTGAAAGTTTTCTGGAAGCCATTCGAAAAAATGTTGAACCTGAATTAAATAAAATTGGTCTCTATTTAATAAATGTTAATATTACTGATATTACAGATGAATCAGATTATATTGAAAGTATCGGAAAAAAAGCAGCCGCTGAAGCAGTCAACAAGGCCAAAATTGAAGTCGCCAAACAAGATAAATTTGGAGCTATTGGAGAATCTGAGGCTGTAAAGGAAAAGACAGTCAGTGTAGCGAGAAATGTAGCAGAAGGTGTGAAAGGCGAAAAAGAAGCTGATTCTGATAAACGAATTTTTGTCAAACAAAAAGAGGCAGAAGCAGTGGCTGGTGAAAATAAGTCCTTTGGCTTAATTGCACAGTCTACAGCTCAACTGGAAATTGAGAAAGCCAATGCTTCACAAAAAAGCGAAGTTGCCAAACGAAATGCTGAAGTTGAAATTCAGAAAGCTCAATATCTGGCTGAAAAAGAACGACTGAACGCTCAAATTCTGGTTCAACAAGAAATTGAAAAAAGAAAAATTGAGTTGGCTGCTGATGCAGAAGCAGAAAAGAAGCGGAAGGAAGCTGCTGGTGAAGCTGACGCCATTCTTTCAAGATTTAATGCGGAAGCCAAAGGTATTCAAAAAGTCTTAGAAAGCAAAGCTTCAGGATATAAATTATTGGTTGAAAGCTGTGGGGGAGACTCAAAGTCAGCAGCTAATTTTCTGCTCATAGAAAAGTTGCAGGAAATTGTCAAACTTCAGGTTGAAGCCATTAAGCATCTAAAAATAGATAAAATCACTGTCTGGGACTCCGGTATTGATGCAAACGGCCAAACAACGACATCTAATTTTATCTCTGGATTAATTAAAAGTTTACCACCACTTCAAGATATTACCCAAATGGCAGGGCTTGAACTTCCGGATTATCTTGGAGGAATTGTTCAAAAAGAGGATAATCCTGAAAATAAGGATAATATGGAGAAAAAGATTAAATCTGTCATAAAATCCATGCGTAACGAACGAAAAGTAAAAGATTCAGGGAAAGTTCATAGCTAATTGTTTATTAGGAATCACAATTTAGCAACAGGATTTGTTTTTATTACAAAAACAAGGCTCATTTTTGTTCCATTGAGAATTCATTAAATTGTCAATAGCCGCATGAAGCGTTTCCTCTGCAAGTGTTGCACAATGCATATGATCGTTTGAAAGGCCTCCAATTGAATTTGCTATTAAATCAGCTCTGATATCCAAAATTTCTTCAGGTTTTTTTCCTCTGGACAGATCAGTTGCTGCGGCTACGCAAGTCAGGCTATAGCCACAGCCATTTGTCCAGTAAGAGGTATCATTAACACATCCATTTTGATCAAAGGTGAGATTAATTTCCATTGTATCACCACAGCGACCCGTTATCCTGGCTTTAGCATCAGGTTGATCAATATACGGATTTAAATAATAATGTGCCCAAACCCAACCACTAATAATAACGGTTATCAGCAAAAATCCAACAATAAAGTTAATTATCATGACATCCTCGTTTTAATAAATCATGATTGTTCTGTTTCTGCCGGCGATGGATCATAAAAAGGGTTACGACAGAGTGGACGTTGAAAAAATTGGAGACCACGTTCATAAATTTCGTTTCCAATATCACTGGAAGCAGGATAATTAATCCAACAAGCATTTAAACAAGCTTCATTACATGAAGGTCCGTGTTCAATACATTTTTCATGATCAATGGTCAATTTTCCATTAATAAGCGATACTGCTTTTGCAGGACAGGCTTCAATACATGCCAAACAGTGTAAACAACCTAATGAACATACAGACATGGTTTCTTTGGAAGTATCCTTGCACGCACATTTCACAACAATAGGTGCCTTTTTGGGAATCATCTGTATTAAATCTTTTGGACAGGCATTCACGCAAAGTCCACAACCAACGCATGCATCAGGATCGACAACCGGAAAATCTTTTTCAATTTTTAATGCATCAAACAAACAAGCTGCTTCACAATCACCATAGCCAATACACCCTGAAACACAATCAACTGGCCCAGCAAATGTCAAATTAGCTGCTGCGCAATTTTGATAACCATTATAATGGTATTTTTCATAATTGTGTCGTTCACTTCTTCCACACGAAATAACAGCAACTGCACCTTCAACAATTTCAAGCTCTTTACCCGTAATTTTAGCAACCGCTTCAGCAACAGGAACCATCCCTGGAGGGCATAAATTGGGAGCTATTTTTGGATCGTTAACAACAGCTTCAGCATATGACTCACAACCTGCAAAACTACAAGCACCACAATTTGCACCAGGCAAGATCTCCAAAACTGCTTCAACTTTTGGGTTGACCTCTACAGCGAATTTGTGTGCTGCTAATGCCAGCCCTATTCCAAAAAAAAGACCGATTGACCCCATCAGGGCCAATCCCCCCAATGCGAGTTTTACATATACAGGATCCATAACATTATTCCTTTCAAATTATTTATAAATATTTTTATTTACTTAGTTACGCAGATTATTACCTGAAAAAAATATAGTTTTTAGCTTGTTAGTATTTTATTTATTATAAACAAATTGAGCAGCTCTGTACAGAAAAATTTGTTATTGATCAATAATTAAATATTTTTTCTTATAACAATAAGGCACGAAAAAAAAGAACGATAATTCATCTAATTTTAATTTTAATGAGGACGTTGATGGAGATAACATCTGAAGAGTAACACAGTTCTCTCTGCCATATTTTACGAATATTTTTCAGTAATGAAATATAATATTGAAGAGTTATGCTATATTCTCTGTATTCAATTTACTTGCAAATATTAAAAAAAAAGAATATAAACAATAAGTAAATTGTTCCTAATAATCCATATAAAAATTGGTATTGTTATCATTAAAGGCGAAATAAATGTCTTTATACTACAAAAAAAATTTTTTTGCTGCACATAAAAAAAAGTACGATTACTATTCAGATGAAGATATGATTGATATTTGTAACAATTTACCCCCATTTGATTATCGTTATCGACTTCTTGATCTTGCTTGTGGGTCAGGTATTATGGGAGAATACCTTTATTCTCGTTTCCCAAAGCTAAAAATTATTGGCGTTGACAATTGTTACCATTTGCTAAAATTTTCTGAAATAGATGTCTGCCAATCTGATGCCTGCTTTTTGCCGTTTAAAAATGAATCTTTTAACTGTATTATAGCTGTAGCTGCCTTTCACCATTTTGATCATTTAGATTTGGCAGTAAAGGAATGTTCACGATGTTTAAAGTCCAAAGGAATTTTGTTATGTGTTGAGCCCAATAAATATCACCCTCAACGACTCATTATGATGACGGATCCACTTCGAAATGTTTTTTATAAGAATGGAGATCATGCCATTTCATCAAGACAATTCAAAAAGCTGTTAATCAATAACAAATTTGTCAATATTCATATTGAATACATGGCTTTTAAAGGAAAAAAATCGAGCTTTTTATCTCAATTAAATGATAATATCGCCGACTTTTTTATCAAACGAAACCAAATAGGAATTCTTCAATTTATCGCACCATGGTTTAAAATAATTGCCATTAAAAGGTAATATTTTATGTTAATCAATCAAAAACGTATTGCAATCAATACACTTATTTCTGCAGAACAAAATAATTATACAGGGTTTAGCAAATTTGATGCTTTGAACAGCCAGTTGCTAAAAAAACTCTCTTTTAATAATAAGTGGTTAAGACTGCTGTATACGCAACTTATTAAAGAATCTCCTGTTAATCTCAGACCTTTATTTAAAGTGAAACAAAGTAAAAATCCAAAAGGGATCGCTTTGTTTGCCAGAGCCTATTTTTTTTTATTTCAAGACACCAATAACACCCTTTATTTGAATAAAGGAATTGCGTTAATCGAATGGTTACTAAAAAATCCAAGCCCTAACCAAAAAAAACTATGCTTTGGGTATAATTTTATATGGCAGAATACAATTTTTTTACAAGACCTCTATGAGCCAAATGCCGTTGTTTCTACTTTTGTAGGTGAAGCCCTTATTCATGCGTATCAAGTTACGCAAAACCAGAAATATCTAAACGCTGCAATATCAATTGCATGTTTTATCTCAGAAGACTTGCCTGTATTATATGAAAACAACAATGAACGTGCAATTGCCTATGTTTTAAGAAAGGTTGACGCAATTGTTTTAAATAACCAGGTGCTGACAGGAGCCTTTCTTGCAAAAGTCAGCCAAATTACCGGTAGTCAGAAATTACACAGTATTGCCAAAAAACAAATTAACTATACAGTAAACAAAAAAACAAATTACCATGCCTGGTATTATACATACCCTTCACGTAAATCGCATATAACGCATGACAACTACCATACGGGTGGAATATTGGATGGCATCCTTGAATATTTTGAAGCAACAGGTGATGATCAGTTTATGGATTCCTATTGGAAAGGATTGGTCTATTATCATCATTATTTGTTTGAGCCCTGTGGTGCGCCACGATGGATGAACAACCAAAAATTTCCATTTGATATACATGGTGCCGCACAGGGAATCATAACGTTTAAAAAGGCATCTCTATATCAATCAGACTATTTATACCACGCTGAAAAAATTGTCTGTTGGACGATAAAAAATCTTTACAGAAAAAAAACAAATGACTTTGCTTATCGTATTGGCCGTTTTGTTAAATGGAACTACTCATTGATGAGATGGTGCAATGCATGGATTTCTTGCGCTTTGGCACAATGACAATTAAAAACCAAAATCAACAGAGGTTCCATTTATTTTCATTACTCCGGACACAGGAGCCAGTTTGTTGAGGTCGATCACAAAGTCTCTAAATGTAAGCTTGATAACCTCATTGTTAATGATGGCTTTTGCAATTCCATTTGCCCCACCTTCGTGGGTATAGGTTAGATCGGCTTCCAATTTAATTGCATTATCACCAAACTGAAAAGTATCCGTACCTTTCATGCCGACCAATAACGCCTTGTTCGTCAAATCACTGCTGGTCGCGAAAAGAAATCCTGAAAATTCATGTCCGCATATCAAAAACGATTCTGAAGACAATACTGCTTTGTATCCACCATTTGAAGGAGTGACTGATGCAATGGCATCTCCTTTTATCGAATAGGTTTTAAATGTAAAATTGTTAAATGTAAGATAGGCTGTTGTATCAAAAATTTTAGATTGTAATTGTACATCGCCCGATACACCAAGACATTCTTCAGAGCCATCAAACTGAAATGAAGCTTTGAAAGGATAAAAATTATCAATAACCACTTTACCACATGGAATATTGGCATCGTTAATCATAGACTTAATGATATCAGCAAGTCCATGTTCCTGGATATTTAGGCTTTCAATGAAAGCAACGATTCCCGAAAGATCTGATAACAATTCCTGGGATTTATCATCTAAATTTGACGAAGCTGTTGACTGCTCTGATTGGGTTATCGGGTCTGGTGATTGAGTTGCTGTTAAGTCGGTAGTATAGCCCGCAATCACTTTTAATGCAATAATGGCTTCTTCAAGTCCTATTTGGCAGTCATTATTGATATCTCCCTCAGGACATTGATCTGACGAATTTGGTTGATCAGAAGCAATGGCTTCTTGCATTGGGAAAACACACAATAAAAGTATAAGCATTCCCATCAAAAGGTTTGTAATATGTATATATTTTTTCATAAAAACCTCCTCTTTAATTTAAATTATTTTGCTGATCGATAATTTTGTAATTATCCAATACTTGAGCAGATATAGACTGTCTCACCTCCTCTGCTATTTTGTCAATAGACATTTCTTTGAAATATTCAAACGGTATTTCCGGAAGAACTTGAATGATAATTAAGTTTTTACCATGAAAATTAAGGCTATACTTTGGGAGAGCTTCTCTCGTACCGGAAATGGCAATAGGTAAAATTGGGACTTTGTTATCCTTTGCCAGAACAAATGCACCAGATTTGAAAGTTTTTAATTCCCTATATTTCGATCGAGTTCCTTCTGGAAACATAAAAATTGAGTTTCCGCTTGACAAAGAACGGTTACAATCATCAAACATTTGTTGAACACTGTTTTTATCTCCCCTTCTTAAGGCAATATATTGATTCAATACCATATTCCACCCAATAAATGGTATTCTAAATATTTCGATTTTAGAGACCCATTTAAAATGAAAAAAAATTCGAAAAGCAACCAATATATCCAGCAATGATTGATGGTTTGAAACAATTACATACGTTTTTTTGTTATCAATATTATGCTTACCTTTGATGGATACCGACCAGGCCGGCATTAACCATACATATAATGAAGCCCAAAAGCATGAAAACTTGTGTAATATCTTTAATTTTTTATCGAATACAATTGTTGTGAACCATATAAAAAGCGCAACTATAAATAAAAGTGATGATGAAATACAAATAAAGGCCAAAAAAGTAAAAGATATCAATCTGTTTGTCATGTTGTTGTTCCTTTCTAATTATTATTAGAAAATGTGTTTCATTCAATATATCAGCAAGGCTTTGCATAATTAAATATTAATTAGCATATAAATAATATTCTTGACAAACATTTTTGAATTAAATAAACATTATGAATATTATTCATTTAATATAATTTGTTTATTTTTAATTATTAAAGCTATCACAATTGAAAGGGGAGGAACAATGGGAAACAGTCTTTACAAAATCATTGAATTAGTCGGAACAAGCTCAACATCATGGGAAGATGCTGCGAAGAGTGCTGTTGAATCAGCGGCAAAAACTCTTCGTGAAGTTAGGGTTGCTGAAATTGATCGGTTGGATGTTAAATTGGAAAATGGAAAAGTTACCACATATCGGGCCAGAGTAAAATTATCATTTAAGTATCTTACCTGATCGGAAAAAAACGAAAGAAACCGGATATAAAAATTTTATCTTTATATCCGGTTTCTTTATATTTTAAACCATAATAATTATATCGTTAATGATATTTTAAACCATAATAATTATATCGTTAATGAAATAAAACTCTGAATGTTACACTTCTATTCATTTCCCGATCAAGGGATGATCTTGCCTGACGCAAAGGTTCTTTATCACCAACACCAATAGCTGTAAGATAGCGTGTGTTGGTGCCTTTTTCTCGTAATAAATTGAGTACTTTTTCTGCACGCTTTTGGCTTAAAGCTAAATTCGCTTTTTCTGACCCTGAATTATCCGTATGGCCAATAATTTCAACATGTCCTCTGCCTACTTTATTTATAATCTCATTCAGTTGAGCTATTTCAGCGGAAAGCGTTTCAACCATACGCTCTTGATTGGGCACTGGAATTGCCCCTCCCACTCGAAACAGAAAGACATGGCTTTCAATTCGTTCCTTTATCATCGCAAGTTCACTAACATCAATATCAACAAGATTGGAATCATTTACCCTGACAATACCCGGCATATTGCGAACTTTCTGTCTCATTTTATTGATCCACTGATGAGGCGCAGAACCTGTTAGTGTCAATGTGCCATCATTAAAACTCATAAAAACGGTTTGAGGAGGCTCTAATTGGACACTGACTCGGGCAAGGAACAATTCACTGGAATTTAAATCGAATAAATTATCTTCTTCCAGACGAATAATACCAGGAATTGCAGTTGCTTTGTTTTTAGCTGATTTAATCCATGTATCTGATGCCAGACCGGAAACATATAATATCCCATTTTGACTTCTAAACGATACTGTTTCAGGAGCTTCAAGAATTTTCCGAGCCCTTTGAGTGATAATATCTGGATGAAGGGCAAAATATGGTTCCCACTCCGACGTTACTCTGTCAGGGTCAATATTTAGTTCAATCAACAGTGAATAAGGATCTATAGACATTGGGTCACGAAGACCTGTTATGAAATAATGATTCCCTTGTTTTTCATGTTTCGTAACGATTATTCCATGAGCTTCATTCAGTCGATCGACATATTTATTCCATAAAAACCGATCTTTTATTGAACAAAATCCCCAAACACCAATTAATATTAGTATTAAAGAAACAACTATCCATAAAGGTTTAAGACTGGTTTCTTTTTTTCCATATTCGACTTTCAGGCAGCGTTTAAGGATATCATCACAGGATTTAAATGGTTCGGCATTGCCATCAAATTGATTTATTTCTTCTCGAAAATCGTCTTCAATGTTGTTTAATGTTTTTTTGAAAACCTGACGAAGCTCAAACGAAGGTGTTCCTCGAATAACACCTGCAAGCATCAAATGATTTCCTTGTTCTACCCACACCGTATGATTACCTAATTGAAGAGTATTAACCGATGGGTCATTTTCATGAGTAGCTGAAGACTGAATCGCTTTTAATGTTTCAGAAAACATACTGGCTTCTTCAATGGCTTCATCTTTAAATTCTGAGACATGCTGAAGAACAGCACCGGTGTCTCTGTGAATAATAAACACCTGTTCAACACGATATCTAAGAGTATGGAAATGAATGATTTCGTCCATTGGCTTTTTTGAACGAAAAGCTTCCATTCTCCAACGAAATCCTTTTGGAGAAAAATTTCGGACTAAAAAGTTGTTAATAGATTCAAGCCTGTTTCTGATTTTGATATAAAGTGCTGTCTTTAAACTTTCACCCATAACTGGAACAATAGAATCAGATATTGCTTGAGAATGTGTTCGTATATAGGAATCAACACTATCTTCAATCACAGGATGGAGGGCTTTGGAAAGTTTTTTATCTCTGGATACACGATGTGCAATGGCTTCTGGAAGAACCCGACTGACTTCAAGTGCTCTAAGCGTCGGATCATCCAAACGTTTTCTTATATGATTCAGATCTCTTTTTTCCGGTCCCAGCAACAATTCTCTTAATTCATCCAGTTCTGCTGAATCAGTTTCTTTTATTGTTTGTGGTGGAAATTCAGTTGCCATACAACCTCCGGACAATTTTAATTTATGCCAGCCAATACAACATTGGCATTATTGTGAAAAACGGTCTGCCATATCTTTGAAAAAATCAACCAATTCTGACCGCTCAATTTTGCTTTGTATTAGCTGCTGGTTTTTTTCAATAATTTTCGCAGATAAAGATTCAAACTCATTTTGAATATCTTCCTTAATCACCTGTACTTGTTCAGTTATTTTTTGTGCCAAATTATTTTCAATTTGTTGTATTTTAGATTGAATGTCTGATAATTTATTACTGTATTCAGTTTCTAATGCATCAAATTTCGAAACAATTTTTTCTAAAGATGAATAACGATCTTTTTTTTCTTCATCCAGCGATTCTGTATAAGTTTCAAATTCTTTTGTGATTTGCTCACCAATACGAGTTGTAAATGTTTCTAACTCAGTTCTAATTTGAGTATCAAGATTTGTCAGTGTATTTTTAGTCTGATCAAAAAGATTTTTTTTAATTATATCAAATTGTTTTTCAAGGTCAGTAAACCGATCATCGTATTGTTTTATTTGACCACCCAATAAAATATTTCGAATTGTAGAAAGTTTTTGACTCTCCTCTAAATCTTCATCAGTATTATTTGTCGCCGTCACCTGTTGTGAGATCATTTCTGTAGCCTCAGGTGCACTATCATCCTGTTTTTGTTCGAGCTCGCTCATTCTGACGCCCTCCTTTATGGGGTTATTCAATAGATTTTTGTAAATATGTAATATATGAACTTTTTTATCAATTTTCGATAAAATTTTTATCCAAAAAATAAATAAAGGTTTTTTCTAAAAAATCTATCATAAAAGCTTTATCTGAAAATATTGTGTATATCACAGTCCGTATTGAAACACAAATTGAATGAGAATCAATCTTTTTGTTTTATTTGAAGTTCCAATTTAATTAAGTCATACCAACGCTGAAAACGCTCTACAGCTTCTGAAACGACTGATCTGAGAATTGCCATATCCAGCGGTTTGGTTAAATAATCATTGGCTCCAGATTCAAGTGCTTCAAACACACGATTCAAATCACTGGCTCCTGTGATCATAATCACCTGGTTTGCAGGCGAATGTTGTTTGATAATTTTTACCAGTTTTAAGCCATTTCCATCAGGAAGATTTATATCCAAAATGTACATTCGAGGATGCTGTTTTTCCATGACGTCAACAGCTTCGTCATAGGTTGATGCAAAAAGCATTTCAACATCATCAAAAAATGAAAAGTAACGACCGATACTTTTTTGAATTTCAATTTCATCATCTACGACAAGGACTTTAATTTTTTTTTTCATAATATATTTTCCTTATTTTTATTGTTATCGTGCAAAAAAATTTTGGGACGTAATTAGGAACCACAATTTAATAAATTTCCAATTCTTACAATCCATATCCAATATCACAATAAAAAAATAAGCAATATTGTTATTTTTTATCATTTGTGGCGTGTAAAGGTAACGTGATCAAAAAGGTTGCACCTTTTTGGGTTGTTTTCTCAAGAGATATTGTTCCTTTATGTTTTTCAATAATTCCTTTGACTATGGAAAGCCCAAGACCTGTCCCCCGTGCTTTTCCTTTTGTTGTGAAAAAGGGATCAAAAATATTGTCCGCTATAGCATTTGATATTCCTTGACCATTATCTTTTATAATAATATGAATAGTTTTATCAATACTTGCAGCGATGATTTCAATTCTACCGGTTTGTTCATCAATTGCGTCAATCGCATTATTTAATAAATTAACAAAAACCTGAGACAAACTTTGATAATCGCAAAACACTGTGAGATCAGGAGCTATCTCTCTATGTATCGAAATACCATTTTTCAATCGATGCTGAAGCAACTTAAGCGCATCATTAATAATAGACAATAGACGAATATTTTCTTTATTAACGCCTCCCTGTCTGGCGTATGTTTTTAAACTATTTACAATAGAAGATATCCTTCGACTTCCTTCAAGCATATCTAAGAAGATGTCTTCAATTTCATAGATTGTATTTTTCAGGCGGCCTGTAGAATCCTCAAGAATATGCTTTTTTAAAATCGGGCCAGCTGTTTTCCAGAATAATTGAAGTACCTGTATATTTCCAGCAATAAATGTATTTGGATTATTTATTTCATGTGCCATACCTGCAGAAAAAGTGCCAAGTGTTGCCAGGCGATCAGCATGAATGAGTTGACGAGTTCTATCTTCAACCATTTGCTCAAGCTCTGCTGCGTATTTTTCCAGTTGGATTTTTTGGTATCGTAACGTTAGATGAATCTTAACTCTCGCGATCAACTCTTCCTCGTCAAAAGGTTTAATAATGAAATCAACCCCACCAATAGCCAATGCACCTGTCCTGCTTTCCGGGTCCGTTAATGCTGACAAAAAAATAACCGGTATTTCTGCTGTATGAGGATTTGCTTTAAGTCTTCGACATGTTTCCATACCATCTATTTCTGGCATCATGATGTCCAATAATATCAAATCAGGTCTTTTTTCTGCTTGTAGAAGAGCTTCTTGACCAGTGCCAGCATCCAAGACCTTATATCCAACAGGTTCAAGGTGTGCCCGTAAAACTTTTAAATTGATTGGGACATCATCAACAATAAGAATTGTGGGATGTTCTGGAATTTGTATCTCCATAATATTTTTGAATTCTGTTATTTAATTTTTTGATAAAAAATAGCTTTTCCATGGCGAACAGGTTTGAATCGATCGCTGATACCTGTTAAAAATTCGGATGATCCAATAAAAAGATAACCATCCGGTGTAATAACATTAGCAATTCGATCAAACAAGAGTTTACGATCTTCAAGGGTAAAGTATATGGCAACATTTCTGCAAAAAACAATGTCAAATGTTCCCAGACCAACCAGCGGTTTCATGAGATTAATTTTCTGAAATTTTACCATGTTGCGAATGTTATCTTTAATTTGCCAATATTGATCTTTTTCAACAAAATATTTATTTAATTGCTGCGGCGATAATCCTCTGGATATTTCAAATTTATTGTACTTTCCCATTTTTGCAATATCCAGAACAACGTTTGAAATATCAGTTGCCATCAATGAAATATTATACTTATCAATATTGGCAATGGTCTCACGCAGTGTAATAGCAATGCTGTAAATTTCTTGCCCTGTTGAACTCGCAGCACTCCAAATTCTTATTTGTCCAGGTATAGCACCCTTTGATTTTTTTTTTACAATTTCATCTATGAGCTTTGAACGTAAAATTTCAAATGGATTTTTATCTCTAAAAAATAATGTTTCAGGAGTTGTGATTGCATTAATGATTTCAGTATTAATATTTCCTGTGCGATCAGAACGCGCACGATAATATAATTCGCTATATGAAGCACAACCATGATTTTTTACAAGGTTATCTAATCGTGTTTTTATCAGATATTCTTTTGAGCTATCCAGATGTACTCCGCATATTTCATAAATATATCCGGTCAAAACCTGCAATTCTTGTTGACTGATATTTAACATACACAGCTTTTTTTATTAAAAGTAGATTTAATTTCTATTACCATACTTCAAGAACTATAGATCAGGCAAAAAAAATGCAGCCTGTTCTGTTGATCAATTGGAAGTATCATCTTTAAGCACTTCTTCAATGTTGAGAATAGCAATTAAACCATCTTTGGTTTTATAAACACCTTCAAAATATTTTCCTTGAACGCCGCGAACATTTGAAGGCGGAGGAGCAACCTTATTCCACTCAGCTGGAACAACTTCAGCTACTCGATCTACTAGCATTCCTACATATTCATTCTTAGAATACACAATAATATTTCTTCGTTTTGATGTTGACTCAGTTTTCTTGAGTCCCAATTTTTTACAAACATCAATGATGGTTACTATCCGCCCTCGCATATTCAAAACGCCAACAACATAATCCGGTGAATTGGGAACGGATGTTATTTCCATATTTTTATTAATTTCTTGAATTTTCAAAATATCCATTCCACATAGTGCTTCACTAACATAAAATGTTGCTAAATCCACTCTATCATTTTTTTCAGATGCTTTCTTGGACACGCCAACCTCCATTTCAATGATTATCTTTAATTAATTCTTTCAGGCTATTCAATAAAAAAGAAGCAGGCTTGTGCCTGCTGAACGCTTAAAAAAAAATTACAAAACTCCGTTATAATAATATATTATATCGTATTTAATATTTAGAAAAAAAATTGGTAGAAATGTCAGTCAACAATACAATATTTACCTATTTTAGCGAATAAGGCATGGCAAAGTTTTTTCTAAAAATGATAACCTATTTGTTCTCAATCAAGACGTTATTTGCATTGATTGATACCCCAAATCCCCCATATCCGGTATAAACGCAATACTACCGCTCTTTAGCAAACAAGTGGAAACAATCCTGGTGCCTGAGTTTAAATGTCTGTTTGGTTGAATAACCACATTTATTTCAGAATTTTCTATAGAATCAACTGGAAGAGCAAATTTTTCCATTCCAACATTACAAATCAACACTGATGTTTTATTTTGATTAACAAATGACTGAATCTTTACAAAAGAATCGTCATTGGAAATACAAATAACCGGAAGCCAACTTTCTTGATACAATATCCATAAATGATTATCTGTTTCTTTTATGTCAGAATCTTTTGAAATATCTGATATCTGTAAACAATCGCAAACATTAATTCTTGGAATAATATAATCTTTTCCATCAATAACGACAGGCCAACCGTTTATAATAGAACATAACCGTGGTAACGTAATGTTTACAACAAATCCTTTTTCAGTATGGTTTTGTTGCAATAATTCCCCAAGAACTGAGTTTAGATGATTTACCTCTGATTTAAAATCTAAAAATGAATTTTCCGGAATAGGGATGTGATCATAAGAAAAAATTTCTATAATGAAATTTTGCTCATTTTCACTCACCATTAAATCAATCTGAGTGGCATCCTTTTCAACAATACCTTTTGAGCAATCATTTGAGAAAAAAGGAATCATTTTCGTTATTATTTCAGTTAAAGGCTGAATTAATATCGCAATGATTCGACTATCCATATGGATTCCTTCACAAAATAAATTTAACCTTGCTTTGTTACCAGATTGAAAACTATAGTCATGAACATTCCGAATTAATTCCCAAAAACATTTTGAAACAGGTAATTGATAATTGAGGTGTACATGTGATTGTAAATTTTTCAAAACATCATGTATGCGATCAATCGTAAGTTTGTGTATGTGATCCTTTTCATGATCATTGAGTAAGTGACGACAGGCAAATTCAAGTTCACAAGACAAATCACTTAGACGTTCCTGCTGATACTCACTGAAGAAAGTGGACATATAAATATTTTGCTTTTTGTTTGATTCATTTTGGTTTTTCTCATCTTTTTTTCGTCCCTGAATAAGATCATCGAATTCATTCTTTAATTCATTGACTTGAACTGAAGGTAACTTTAACTCTTTAACCAGTTGATCTTGCGTTTTTGATGAAGCAAGCAAAACAAAATATGGTATTTTCTGAGTGGGAATTCTCTCTTCAAGGGTTCCCACACTTTTAATATCCACCAGACAATCAATGATCTCTCCATGCTGTTGAACGAGTCGTACAAGATCCAGTGGCGTATTATTTTTTTCTTGAACATCATGAATGAGGTCAAACTCAAGAATATAGATGCTTTTCCCCTGATCAAAAACTTGAAAAAGATTAAATTCAGGAATTTGAAAAACAAGATTCCCACCCAGTAAAGAAATTTCTCGAATACGAGTTACTGAATTCTTCTTGTCATCTGGGAGAACAGCAGATGTCAATCCCGTTAACATTACTGATTGTTCGTCAATATCAATTTCTTGTTTAGTACTTTGATTCCTACTCAGTTGTTTAATATTATCACATCCATGCAAAAGAATATTCACTATTTCAGGATTGGGTACAAGCTTTCCATTACAAATTAACCCTAATAAATTTTCAAGCTTTTGGGATAATTCTTTAATTTTGGAAAGGCCTAAAATACTTGCACCACTTTTTATAATATGCATTTTACGAAATATATTATTGGCAAAAGTCATATCAACATTGGTGCCCATTTCTTCGAGTAGAATCAAATCTTTTTCGATTTCATGCAAAGAATGGTTTGTTTCATCGAAATAAATGATAAGCGTTTCAGCATCTATGAACATTTGTATTATCCTTGATGAATCTCAAAATGTTGGTCCAGGCGCATTGTTTTAAACAAACTAAAAATATCCTCAGATGCATTGATAACTGTTAATTTTCCATTTTTTTGCGATAAAGAATTATGTGTTGCAATAAAAGCGCCTAAACCAACCGAATCTACCATTTCAACTCCTGTTAAGTCAATTTCAAGCTCAGTAACTCCATCTTCAACAATTAAATTTTGAAGCTCTTTTTTAAAATCAGCGACCATTGATGCAACGATATCTTTTTGGGGTGAAATTGTTTTTTTACTCATAGAAACTCCTTTTATTGAAAATTATAATTATTACATGTTTATAAATACACTTAGGAACCACAATTTACTATCTGTGGTTCCTAAGGTTCATTCTTTTTTTCAGGAAAATTGATGGTTAATTTAATCTGATTACCTTTAGAATTATACTGAATCAAGTGACTATAAAGTTTCATAATCTGGATACCACGTCCATGATCTTTTGAGTCATCACATTCTTTTGTCATTGTCATTTCCCAGCAAAAGCCTTCACCTTCATCAGTAACATCAATTTCAAGTTGTTCGGGTTGATAGAAAACATTTACCCGAACTTTCTTTTGCTCATCACAATGATTCCCATGCGTTATTGCATTGATCAACGCTTCTCGTGTTACAAGCAACGGATGAAACGCCTGGGATTTTTTTCCAATACCGGTAAGAAAAATTCTTAACTCATCCGCTGCTCTATCTATATTCTCAAGTACTGAAGAAAAGGTCATACTTAAATTTTTTGCACTTTTTTGTATATCAAACATTTTATACCTCTACACCTAACAATAATAAATCATCTTCCTGCTCTTGTTGTTGATCAAATAGCGCATGTTGAATTTTTTGTACCGCTTCGACAATAGGTAATTCAAATGTTTCAAGACAAAGATTTCCCAAAATACCAATGCCTTCCTTTCTTGATTTACGAAGTTCACCAAAGCCTTCAATAAAACCATCAGAATACAAAAAGAAACGATCTCCTTTCGAAACCCTTACTTCCAGCGGTTTAAAAAAAACATTTTGAAAAGCGCCTAAGATATCACCTTCTCCTTCATAAACTTCATACGTGAAATTTTTTTTATTAATGTATATTACAGGTGGATGCCCCGCATTCACAATCGTTAATCGGGATTGATGGCGATTTAGAAAACAATAACAAGCTGTTAGGTATTTCCCATCTGGAGCAATTGCTGACAATACTCTATTCATTGTTTTCATGGTTTCTTCAGGCTTATTGGTAATGCTGGCATGTTGCGTTAAAAGAGCCTTCAACGCAGAGGTTAAATAAGAACTTTTAAGGTCATGACCGCTTACATCAGAAACAAAAAAGCCAAATATTCTCTCACTGAGTTGCATGACATCATAAAAATCACCACCAGCTTCGTGAATCGGCATAAAATATACACCAAATTTAGCATCGGGGAGATCTGAAGGTTTTACCAAAATCGCTTCTTGTGCTTCCTTGACTTGGCGTAACTTATCTGCCTGGGATTTGATAATAGCCTCATACGCATATCTCAGTTTTAAATGAATACGAACCCTTGCCAATACCTCCTGTTTTTCAAAAGGTTTGGTAATATAATCAACCGCACCAATCTCAAACCCTTTAACCTTGCTTTCAATATCTGTAATTGCTGAGATAAAAATTACTGGAATATCAGCTGTTATTGAATTTTGTTTGAGTTTTTCACATGTTTCTAATCCACTTTCTTCAGGCATCATAATATCCAAAAGAATCAAATCTGGATTTTCTTTTTCAGCAATAATTCGTGCATCAGGGCCATTGGTGGCTGGTAAAACACAATATCCTTCCATTTCAAGAAATTTTTGAAGTACAGTGAGCATGACAGGGGTGTCATCAACTATAAGAATTTTGGTAAGATCTTTCTTTTTTTCTAACATGTTAAAATCCAATTAAATCGCATCCTCGTTAATCATTTTCATTAATTATTTAAAAATTTTCATTTTCACTGAAATTAATTTATATTACACACTTATTACCATTACTCAAGATTTTTTTTTAAGAATCTTCAATGATTAAGTTGTTAAAATTCACTTTGATTTTTTATCCCAAAAAAAGTGGGCAATGAACTAAAAAGAGACTAAAGTGGGCAATGAACTAAAAAGAGACTATTCACTTTAAGCTCATTCCGTCAATCATTTGACATTTGTTAAGGAATGCTCTGAAAATAAACTTCCATTCTTAATTTACATTTTTGGTTCTTGTTTGTAGAGACAAGGCACGCCTTGTCTCTACGATCTATAGCCACGAAACATACAATTGTAATTGGGGAACGTATTTTCAATTGTTCCTAAGCTTGCGTATAAATATTATTACTTTTGTGATATAAAAGATTTTGGAGAGCAATGAAATCATTAGCTCATGCCCTGAATTTGTTCGTCCTTTTTTAGAATCAGAATTTACAGAATTTTTTAAATTTTCAGAATTAAGAATAGAGTAGGCGCATTCCCAAATAATCATAATTCAAATATTATAATTATTTTTTGTGTGATACAATATTCAAAAGGGAGGATTTCAAAATGCCGATTTATCTGAAATCATATATTGAAAAAGGAGAAGGCAAAACAATTGAATTCAAAGAGACTTTGCCTTCAAAGAATCAAATTGCAAAAACTGTTGTTGCGTTTTCAAATACTGCTGGTGGAAAAATTATTTTGGGCATTGCAGATAAATCCAAAGCAATCAAGGGAATTTCCGAAGATCAGGTTAACGCTTGGCCAGATATCGTTAGTAATGTCATATACGATCAATGCTATCCCAATATTATCCCTGAGATATCAATAATTCCCTTTGAAAAAAAAATGTTGTTGATGATTGAAATATTTCCTGGGTCTCTAAAACCTTATTATTTAAAACGCAAGGGTCGCTCCAAAGGGGTTTATATTCGCGTTGGCGCCAGCAATAGAATTGCTGACGATGATATGCTTCAGGAACTCGAACGACAGCGTATGAATATATCGTTTGATGAAATAGTGCTTTATCAGTATGCTCTTGAAAATCTGAATCTAACAAAATTGACTTCTGATTTTAAACAGTTAACTGGAAAGACATTGTCGTTTTCAGATTTTTTAAATTTAAAACTCATAAAAAAGGAACAACAACATCATCCAACTGTCGGTGGAATGCTGCTTGCGCCACAACAGGACCTGATAGAATTTGAATATGCCTGCATTAAAGCCGCTCGTTTTAAAGGCAATGATATGGATGAATTTATTGATCACAAAGAATTTCGTGGTGCTTTATATGATCAGGTCAATATGGCAATGAATTTTGCCAAACAATACATTGCCAAAAATGGAAAAATCCAGGAATTACAACGAATTGATCAATATGAAATACCCCTTCCTTCAATTCGTGAAGCATTGGTTAATTCTGTTATTCACCGCGATTATAGTATAAGAGGTTCTGATATCAAGTTTGCTATTTTTGATAACCGAATAGAGATTACTTCACCTGGCGCATTACCAAAATCCATTGAAATTGATGATATCATCGCAGGTCGATCTGAAATAAGAAATACAGTCATTGCACGTTTTTTTAAAGAGATTAACTACATTGAACAATGGGGAACCGGTATTCAAAAAATGATCCGGCAATGTGAATCCGCAGGTCTTAAATCACCACATTTGATAGAAAGTGGTCTGTTTTTCAAAATTATTTTTTTTAAACCAGAATCCTCACACATGCCAACGACCCACCAACTATCCGGCAGTACCCGGCAACTACCCGATACTACCCGGCAACTACCCGATACACGTTTAAAACAATTTGAGAACTACCCGATAAATGCAAGAAAAATTATTGAATTCATAAAAGAAACACCTGATACAACTCGAAAAGAACTTGCCGGCCGTTTGGGAATTACTGAAAATGGTGTAAAATATCATATAAAAAAACTCACTCAAGATGGCATTATCAAACGAATGGAAAATCAATGGTGTGTTTTGGCTTAGGAACTAAAGCTCGTTTCAAATTGGTTTATACAAAAATATTTCTTTAATATACGAATTAAATTCAACAACAAACCTTTTTCCGTGGATATCGTAGTAAATGATAACATACAAGGGCCAAAAATACCCCCTTTTTTAGAATGCGCCTCGTTACATCAGCGGTTCAGTTTTACCGGAAACATAGTTTTATTCTGTTTGATATCCCATTTTAAATCAGGTCTCATGACACCTGGCCATTGACCTCCAAAAGGGCCTTTCATTTCTTCAAGGCGTCTCTGATCAACAATTTCAAAAGAAATTATATCCTTTAGAGTGACATGATTTTTTTGGGGAGAAAGCGTTATAATTTCTAAATGAATATAAATGCGTCCCTGGTTAAATAAGTGACCTGGGATCCAGCATGTTGAACAAATTTCACTGTTTGAATGAATGAATGAAAATTGCTTATGGTAATAGTCATGGCTGCTGAACAGGTGGAGCCATTCGGCATTTATAAAATGTACGATTACAAGTGGCCATTGATTCAACTCATTCATTTGGTAAATGATTTCAATACCAACTTTGTCTCGAATATCAATGGATTGTATTGTAGCGTCTTGTATATTTTTTGCTCTTATGGACAGTAATCTCACATGATTATTTCCAGGGGATTCTGAATAAGTCCATGTTTTTTGAGAAGGGGTATCTAAATAATTGTCTAAATATTGGGATACAATATTATCTATTTTTGCATCCATAATCATTTTACCTTCATGGAAAAGTATCCCTCTACTACACAGTCTTTTAATGGTTGACATATTGTGGCTGACGAACAAAACGGTTCGGCCATCACTGGCAGCTTCATCCATTGTACCCAGGCATTTTTTTTGAAAAGCTATATCACCAACAGAAAGAACTTCATCAACAATAAGAATATCAACCACCATATGAGCAGCAACAGCAAATGCCAACCTTGTATACATCCCACTGGAATAATATTTAATTTGAGTATCAATAAAGTTTTCTATCTCAGCAAAAGCAACAATTTCATCAAATTTTTTTTTGATATCAGCACGTGATAAGCCCAATATTGAACCACTCAGAAAGATGTTTTCTCGACCGGTGAGAAATGGATGAAAACCAGCACCAACCTCTAATAGACAACCAATTTTACCAGCAACTATTGCTTTACCCGTTGTAGGTGTCGTAATACCGGCAATAATTTTCAATAATGTACTTTTACCGGCCCCATTTCGTCCAATCAGCCCCACAACTTCTCCCTGAGAAATGCTAAACGAAACATCTTTCAATGCCCATATTCTTTCATCTGTTTCATTATCAATTGCTATTTTTTTCTGATATTGAAAAGGATTTAACATTCGGTAAATGGTTTCTTTCAATGTCCCATAACGTTGGCCTTTTTTGATCTGATACTGTTTACCGATGTTTTCAGCAGTTATAGAAAAATTGTTCATATGTATCCTTTAAAGAAAGTCTGCAAATGTATGTTCCACCCTTTTAAAATAGAACAACCCGCAAATGAGGATAACACAAGCCGTTACAAAAGAAACAATCAATATTCCCCCTGGAGAAGTAGTTGTTCCCAGCAACGCCCATCTGAAACCTTCAACGACACCAGACATTGGATTCAAACCATATAGGCTGCGCCAGGGTTCCTTGAGCAAACTACTGGGATATGCAATAGGAGTAGCAAACATCCAGGCTTGTATTATAAAGGGAAAAGCATTTTGAAGATCATAGAATTTAACATTGAAAGTAGCAATCCAAATACCAATGCCCAAAGATGTTATTAATGTCAGCAGAATGAAAAAAGGAAGATAAATCAAAGCTATCGTAGGAATGATGCCATAAAAAAGCATCATCAATAATAGCATAATAAATGCAATGAAAAAATCCATTATTCCTACAATAATCGCAGAGAAAGGAAGTATTAAGCGTGGAAAATAAACTTTGTTGATTAAATTTGTATTGCTGATAAGACTTAAACTAGATTTATTTAAAGAGTTTACAAAAAAACTCCAGGGTACAAGCGCTGCATAAGAAAAAATAGGGTAAGGGATGTTATCTGATGGAATTTTTGCCAGCTTACCAAAAACAACAGAAAAAATGACCATTGTGACAAAAGGTTGAATAATTGCCCATAAACCGCCTAAAATAGTTTGTTTATAGCGGATAGACACGTCTCGCCATGCTAAAATAAAAAGGAGTTCTCGAAATTCCCATAATTCATATAAATTAAGCTTTATCCAACCATGTGAAGGTTCTCTGATATAAATTTTTTTCTGCATTTTTTTATTTCATAAAAATTTGTTTTACATAAAAAATCTTTTTTTTTAAGGAAATATGAACATATCAGAATCCCGTAAAATTGTCAGCGCAATTTATCTTCCCCTACATGCATAAAACAAGGTATTCATCAATATGGCGAGGTCCAGGAAGAAAGACATATTTTGAATATAATAGTGATCATAAGCCATATGTTCATGAATGGGTTTATTACGATCTCCAGCAAGCTGCCATAAACCTGTGATTCCAGGTCTGATTTTCAAACGTTCCATTTGTTCGGCAGTATATGAATTAATAATAAACGGCATTTCAGGTCTTGGACCAACCAGCGACATGTCCCCTTTAAGAACATTAATAATTTGGGGAAATTCATCGATACTGGTCTTTCGAAGCCATCTGCCTACTTTTGTGATACGGAAATCATCACGCGTTTCTGGTTTGGTTTCATATGGCTTCGCTGCAATTGTCATTGTTCTAAATTTATATATATAAAAATGTTTTTTGTTTTTTCCCACTCGAATCTGGCGAAAAAAAATCGGTCCTTTAGAGTCTAATTTGATCAGAAGGCAGATTAAAGGTAAAAGTATTACAAAAAAAATGCCTGCTAAACAACCTAAGCATAAATCCAAACATCGTTTTAAAAGAAGATAGCCATTTGAATTTACATGTAAATTTGTTAAGATTGGAATGTCATCAATGCTTTCTAACTTCATATTTGCTGATGCAATTCCTTGATAATCTGGTACTAAAAAAATATGTACCGGATATTGATGCAAGTTTTCCATCAATTGTTTTAAGTGTTTTGAGGAAAAACTGT
>Ga0272440_1000886_pt1 | contig 25204 bp, 16 predicted proteins | sample SSMMMBAug17_FD_192440 | JGI IMG/M metagenome (GOLD analysis project Ga0272440, IMG submission 192440) | Marine sediment archaeal communities from Little Sippewissett salt marsh, Falmouth, MA, United States - SSM-MMB-Aug17 | ecosystem: Environmental > Aquatic > Marine > Wetlands > Sediment ...
TCTCTGTGGACGCAGTGGACGAAGTGGACGCAGTGGACGCAGTGGACGCAGTGGACGCAGTGGACGCAGTGGACGCAGTGGACGCAGTGGACGCAGTGGACGCAGTGGACGCAGTGGACGCAGTGGACGCACCGAAAAAAATAATATTTTGTCCACTGCGTCCACTTTGTCCACTGCGTCCACTTTGTCCACTTTGTCCACTGCGTCCACTTTGTCCACTTTGTCCACTAAATCCCCCTAAAACCACAATATCATAAAATTTTATTGGAGAAAATTTCAATGGAACCAACAAAAATCATGATTGTAGAAGATGAAGTTATTATAGCAAGAGATATAGAAAAAAGTCTAACAAATATGAAATATATAGTACTTCCCCTTGTTACAACTGGTGAAGAGGCTGTTGAAAAAGCTAAAGAAAAAAAACCTGATTTAATACTTATGGATATTGTTTTAACTGGTGAGATAGATGGAGTCGATGCTGCTGAAACAATAAAAAATGAATTAAATATTCCAATAATTTTTCTTACTTCTTATTCTGATGAACATCATTTAAGCCGTGCCAAACTTACTGAGCCATTTGGATATTTACTTAAACCATTTGAAATAAAAATGCTGCATGCCTGTATTCAAATGGCTCTTTATAAGCATAAAACAGAAATTAAAATATCAAAAATGAATCAATTTTTGAACAATATCATGGAAACAATGGTTGATATTTTAATAGTTATAAACCATGAGAAAAATATTACTCATTTAAATCAAGCAGCTTTAAGTATTCTGGGTTATAAAAAGCAAGAATTAATTGGAAAAAATTTTACAGAGCTAATTTGTAAAGATAATGAAAATACATATCTAAATAAATGTATAGATTTTTTCGACAACTTAAAAAAAATAGATAAAATTAATGATTATGAGTTGATGTTTCAAAATATCAAAGGAGATAAAATTCCTGTTAGTATTTCAACCTCAAAATCATTTGATAAAAAAAATAATGTTTGCTGTTATGTTTGTGTTGCAAGAGATATTAGAGAGATGAAAGAAACTTTCGCTCAATTAATTCAAACAGAAAAATTATCAGTCATAGGAGAATATGCAGCAGGAATTTTTCATGATATCAAAAATCCATTACAAATGATTAATATGATCTGCGGAATGATTGAAATGGATATGGTAGATAATTTAATAAATACTACTAAGTTAAAGAATAATATAAATGATATTTTATTCAATGTTGAAAAAACTAATAAAATTATAAATCATATGAATGTTTTTACAGGACTGAGCTTAGAAAACATACAACTCATTAATATAAATGATATTATTGACTCAGGTATTAAATATTTTGCAACTAAAATTTATTCAAAAAAAATTCAAATTGAAATTGATATTGATGAATCAATTCCTTTAATAAAAGCTAATCCAATAAAAATTGAACAAATTCTCTTAAACCTTCTTTCAAATGCAGTTAATGCATTTGCTAATAATAATATTCAGGAAAAAAAGATTATTATCAAGACTTATATGCAATCAAAATCAGATGAAAATCTATATATTGTGCTTTCTGTAGGAGATAATGCTGGCGGAATACCTGAAAAAATCAAAAGTAAAATTTTTAAAAGATTTTTTACTACAAATATAAATGGAAATGGAGTAGGCCTTGGGCTTGCAATTGTAAAAAGAATAGCTGATGAAATGAATGCTTCAATAGAACTTGATAATAAAGATGGTCTTGGTGCAACTTTTAATATAATTTTTAGGATAGAATAAATACATATGAATAATAATAATAATAATAATAATAATAATAATATATTAAAGATGTCTATAACTCGAAAAATAACATTAATTATTGTAATGATTTTTTTTACACCATTAATTTTATTTATCATCTATAATTATCAAAGAGAACAAAATTTATTGAATAATCTTTTATTTGAAAAATCCCAATCTATTGCATATGATATTTCATTTTCAGTGTGTAAATATTTAAATCAGGGTCAAGAAAAATATATTCAAGATATTTGTGAACATTCAGTTAAAAATAGAGGTCTTAATAGAATCACAATAATTAATAAAGATAATTATATTATTGCTGATACTGAAATTCAAAACATTGGAAAATACTATATCAATACTATTAAAGAAAAAGTCTTATCTGGCAAGAAAATTCATTTTATAGAAATAGACAATAATAAACATTGTTTGCTTGTCTATTCAATATCAAAGCATTTAACATGCAAAATTAAAAATGATATTATAATCCTGATCCAGATGGAACTTCCTGTTATTAAAAACCTTTTAAGTGATTATAAGAATCCATTAATAGTAATAATGGCATTGTCTTTTGTTTTTTTTGCAATATTAGTTTTTATTGTACTTAATAAAATAATAATCACTCCAATTGCAAGACTAATTCAAGCAACTGATCAATTGTCAGCAGGTAAACTAAATACCAGACTTGAAATAATTTCAAGTGATGATGAAATGGCTATTTTATTTAAATCATTTAATAATATGGCTAATTTTTTAGAAAAATTAATAATTGAAAAAGAAAATGAAAACTGGCAAAGAAATGGTCTAAATAGTTTAAATGATATTATGGCAGGTAAAAAAGAACTGCATATTATTGGAGAAAATATTTTAAAATTTTTATGTAATTATTTAAATACAATATCAGGGGTTATTTATATATGGGATAAAAATCAAGAAAAATATATACGCGAAGCATCATATTCCTGCAATATTGACAATAATTCAATATTATCTTTTGAATTTAAACAAGGTATTTTGGGACAGTCAGCCTATGAGGCATCTCCAAAAGAATTGAAAAACGTTTCTTTAAATCATCTTTGTTTTGATTCTGCATTAACAAATAATGACAGGGGCTATATATATATTTTCCCATTGATAAAAGAAGATATTGTTATTGGTGTTATTGAACTTGCCTCAATTTCTTTTTTTAATGACAAAGAAAAAAATTTTTTAAATCTTACATCATCAAGCATTGGTATTTTTATTTATTCAATATTATCGGTTCTTGAAACTGAAAGACTACTTTTAGAGTCCCAAACAATGGCAGAAGAATTAGAAACTCAATCACAAATGCTTTATAGTACTAACAAAGAATTAGAAGAACAAACTCAAGCCCTTGAAACTGCTCAGATTGAAACAAAAAATAGAAATATTGAACTTGAAAAAATTAAAAATGAATTAAAACAAAAGGCTGATGATTTAGAAAAAATTAGCAGTTATAAATCTGAATTTTTGGCTAATATGAGCCATGAATTAAGAACTCCATTAAATAGTATTTTAATTCTATCAAAATTATTAGAAAATGAACAAAATGATAATTTATCAGAAAAACAAAAACAACATATAAAAGTAATTAATGAAGCTGGAAGAGATTTATTTTCTCTTATTAATGATATTCTCGATCTTTCAAGGATTGAGGCTGGAAAAATAGAATTTTATATGTCAAAAATATCAATAAGAGATTTTATTAAAAATATTGAAGAAAAATTTATTCCTCAGGCAAAAGAAAAAAATCTTATATTTTCAGCAAAAATCGAGAGTAATGTTCCTGATATTATAAAAACTGATATATCCAGACTGGGTCAAATTATTAGTAATCTTATATCAAATGCTCTAAAATATACTCAAAAAGGTAATATTTCATTATTAGTTACTAATTCTGATAAATTGAATAAAAGTGCAGTTGAATTTAGTGTAAATGATACTGGTATTGGAATTGAAAAAGGAAAGCAGCAGATAATTTTCGATTCATTTACGCAGGCTCAAAAAAATAATCTATCAAATCACTCAGGCGGTGCTGGTCTTGGTCTTGCAATATCTAAACAGCTTAGTGAACTTCTTGGAGGAAAAATAATTCTTAATAGTGAACCAGGTAAAGGAAGTATTTTTACATTAATTTTACCATGTAATTATGATAAAAATGACATTTCAAAGATTAATACTTCTATTACTCTGCCCGATGATAATGACTTTTTTAATATATCTGATGACCGCGATAATATTAAAGAAAATGATAAAATTTTACTATTAATTGAAGATGATTTTAATTTTGCAACAATTTTGATGATTGAAGGCAGAAAACATGGTTATAAAGTTATTGTTGCAAATACTGGAATGACTGGCATAGATATGGCTGTTAAATATAAACCAAAGGGGATTATTTTAGATATAAAATTACCTGTTATTGATGGATGGCATGTGATCAAATCTATAAAATCAAATCCATTTACAAAGCATATTCCAATTCAAATTATGTCAGTAATTAAGGATACTCATACTGGCTATAGTTTGGGAGCAATAAATTACCTGATTAAACCTGTAACTCATAAACAAATTGAGCAGACATTTGAAAAATTTGAGAGTATTTCAAATAAACAAGAAAGTTCAATTTTAATTGTAACTGGCTATGATAAAAAATGTGAAATGATTAAAGAACATTTTAACAGTGATAAAATAATTGTTATGTGTGTTAATACTGGAAATGAAGGGATTTCAGAGTTAAAATCAAAAAAATATGATTGTATTATTATAAATATTGATCTTGAAGATATCAGCTTTTCTGATGTATTAAATTATATTAAGGAAAACGAAAATATTAAAAAAAGTCCAATAATAGTGTATTCAGACAGAGAAATAAGTGATGATGAAGAAGATATTATTAATAAATTTACAAATCAAATAATAATAAAAACAGCTCACTCTACAATGGAAGTTATTGGAGAAACATCTATATTCCTTCATAATATTGAAACAAGTATTTCAATCAATTATGATTTTGAAAATATGAATAAAAAATTAACTGTAATGGTTGTTGATGATAAAATTAGAAACACATATGCAATAACTGCTGCTCTTGAAGAAAAGGGCATGTATGTTATTTCAGCAGAAAATGGCAAAGAAGCTGTTGACTTGCTTCAAGAAAATTCTGAGGTAGATATTATTTTAATGGATATAATGATGCCTGTTATGAATGGATATGAAGCAATGACTTTAATTAGAAAAATGGAAAAATACAAAAATTTACCTATTATTGCGGTAACAGCAAAAGCTATAAAAGAAGACAGAAAAAAATGTTTAGATGCCGGTGCTTCAGATTATATAAGCAAACCTTTTGATTTTAACGTTCTTTTTTCAATGATTAAGGTTTGGACAAGTCAATAATTTTTTGAAAAAATGGCTGAATTATGAAAGATACTATTTTAATTGTAGATGATAATGATAAAAATCTTTATTCATTATCGAATATATTGATGAATGACCATTTAGAAATTGTTTGTGTACGTTCAGGCGAAGAAGCCCTCAAGCAATTGCTCAAAAAAACTTTTTCACTTATATTAATGGATGTTTTAATGCCGGATTTAAATGGATTTGAAACAGCAAGGATCATTAAATCAAGAAAAAAAACAAAAGATATTCCAATCATTTTCATATCAGCAGTTCATAAAACCGAAGAATTTGTTGCTCAGGGATTTGAAATAGGCGGCTTTGATTATATTACTAAACCTGTTGAGCCTGATATGCTGAAAAATAAAGTACAGGTATTTTTAAAACTGTATAGACAGCAAAATGAACTTGAATTTTTAAATAAAAAATTGCAAAATCAACTTGTTAAACTTCAAAATGCTTTTGAACGAATAGAAAATGCTGATATACAGATAAAAAAGCAAATGATCTCAATACATGAAAAAGAAAGGCTCCTTAGAGAAATTCATCATAGAGTAAAGAATAATATGCAAATAATATCAAGCCTGCTCAATAGACAACTTGATACTGCAAAAGATAATTATCATAAACAAATATTTATTGACTGCAAAAATAGAATAACATCTATGGCTCTTGTTCATGAAAAGCTTTATGGTTCTGATTATCTTGAAAAAGTAGAATGTAAAAAATATATAAATGATCTTGTAAACAGTATATATAACTCATATAACCCATCTAACCTGTCTTTAAAAATTGAAATAGAAAAAAATTTTATTAATATTGATACTGCTATACCTCTAGGTCTTATTATTAATGAACTTGTGTCAAATGCGATAAAACACGCTTTTAAACCATTTACAGCCGGACATATAATATCAATATTTTTTTATAAAAAAAATAGTAACTTATTTGAACTTTCAGTATATGATAATGGTATTGGCATACCAAAAGATTTAAATATAAGAAAAACAGATTCAATTGGACTTCAACTAGTAACTGATCTTTGCGAGTTACAATTGAAATCAAAATTAGTTGTTAATGTGGAAAAAGGAACAAAAATTTCAATGTTATTTAAAGAGATTGTTTATAAAAATAGATATTAAGCTTCCTCGTTATATTGTCCTTTCGGTCTGGGGCAATTCTGGTGAATTAAGAATTGGAGTCTCAAATGGGTGCAACACAAAAAAGTTGCACTTTATTTCATTTATTGTATTATACACTCCCAAATCTAAAGATTTGGGACTCCATTCTTAACTCAACAACATTGGGCCTGATGGGGATAGATTTACAGTACTGCGTTGTTTTATACTAGAATTTTGCATCCATTATAAAATATGTATTATAAACATCATGGTCAATATCAAGCGGTTGTCCATGATAATATGCAAAGCCATTATTATAATTATAGTATGCTCTTGTATAGCCTGTTCTCAGCATAAAAAATCTATTAAATGGTATAATAAGATATGAATCATAGACATGGCCTCTTATATCAAGTTTACGTAAGGGATCTTCAGCACCATCATTAGCACCAAACCAGTATTTTGATCCATAATTGTACTCAAAACCAATTTTAGGCTTATACAAATTTGTTAATGGGATATTATATCTAAAGCCTAAATGAAAAGCATAGCCTTCTCTATCAGAAATGCCGTCATCGTTTATTAATCCAATTGGGTTTGGAGCATTTTGTAGAGACTTTAATAAAGGATCAAGTGTAGGCATATTTTCTATTGCTGTTTTATATTGAGCATAAGCATGTCTTGCAAGAATTGGTTCTCCCGGAAGAGAGGCTTTTTGGGGATCAAACATAAATTTTAAAGCGCCTTTGGCTTTTGATTTTAAATAACTTGCTCCAAAGAACCAGTCAAAATTACTGTTCAAAAATCCTTTTGTTTCAAAAAATAAAGTATATTTTACAAGATGACCAATATTATCTGGTTTTTCAACATATAAAGGAGAATCTGGATCAAAAAAAGCTGAAAGATCACTATTATAGCGTAAATCTGATGTTGGAATATCAGGAACAATAAAGAGGTTAAATATTAGTATTGAATCGAGTAAAGGTCTATTAAATCCTGTTTCAAATTGGATAAGAAACATATTAACTTCATCCATTGCATTTTCATCAACTCTATATATTCCTGTCTTATCAGAAAGAGGCTGACCTAAAATACTTGCTTCATTATCATCAACTCTTCTTGATGCACCTATTTTAAAAGCTGTATTTGGCATTTTTGTAATTTTATCTAATAAGAGTGCTACAGCGATGGCATCTGTTTCAAGATCATAAGCAAGACCGGGATAGTTTGATTTTCTCGGTGTATTTTCACGAAGATCAGTTGGTAAACCATCTGTTGTAGGATGTCTTCCAAAAGTAAAAGCCATTTGTAATTTATCTGAAATTTCGTAAAAATAATCAACATATGCCCTTTCAACTTTCATATTTACATTTGTTGGAATTCTTGATTGATTAAAAAAATTAACTTCTGGATAAACTGGCTCATCATCATCTGCCCAATTTTTATACATTATTAATCTGGAATTAAATTTTAAATTTTTTGATAAATTGGCTTTGAGTTTAAGCCTGAATCGATTGCTTGGCAGAATTCTAACTACTTCTTTTAATTTTGGATCTTTTTTTACTCCTGTATTTAAATCATAATCATGGCCATAAAAATCATATCTGTCAAAGCGGACTCTTAAATCAGCACTGGCTTCTATAATATCTACAAGAGATTTCCTTTCAACAACTTCTAATATTTCAGAAAATTCATTAATATCATCTGAAATTAAATCTACTTTTTCTTTAATTTGCTGATATTCATCTTTACTAATTTTTTTTCTTTCAATATTTTCTAATCTTTTTGATAATTGCTCTAATTTTTCTTTAACAATTTGAGCATCTTTTTTAGTAATTTTTTCCTCATTTTGTGCATATATATCATTTATCTGCATAAAGATTATAATTGAAAAACTTATTATAATATTTAATTTTTTTATACATTTGTTCATAGGGTTTAACCTCCGGTAAAAAATATCTAATTTAGCTTTTTGTTATTTAACTCGGTCAAAAACTTACTGTCAAATGGATACAACTTTAAAGATTGAAAAAAACAAATTGGATTATAAAAATTATGGTCTAACTTTGGATTTTCGGACTGACAAGCACAGACTTACACTTAAGATAATTGGAAAAACCAAAGTTGGACCATAATAAAAAAACTTTATCGTAAACCAACAGCTTCTGGTTGATCAGAATCAGCAGCATGATCACATAAATATTTTTTTATTGCTTTTACTTCATCTACAGTAAAAATATCAGTTATATCTTTTTTTCTTTTATGCTTATTTCTACGAAAAAACCTATTCCATTGAGTAGAAGCATATTTAGTAGGAGCAAATGCTTTTGCCTGGCCACCGCCTTTATGACAGGCTCCGCATTTGTTCAGATAAATGCCTTTACCATCAAGAGCGATAGATACATTAACAATATAAAATGAGCAACAGGCAAATATGATTACTGCAAATTTTGCAGTTAATCTTAACATAAAAGCTCCTCCTTTTTCAATTTTCTTATGCCTGCATTTTTTTTACAGACAATATATCATTATAAATTAATATTATTTTTACTAAAATTTTGCATTTAATAAAAAATAAGTATTAATTACCTCATGATCTATTTCTAAAGGATTTCCATGATAAAAGCTTAATCCTTCATCATAATCATAATCTGCAAAAATATATCCAAGTCTTAATATAAATGATTTAGTAATGGGCTGGATATAATAAAAATCCCATACTTTACCTCTTATATCAAATTTATGAAGAGGATCAACACTTCCATTATTTATACCAAACCAGTAACGACTTGCTTTATTAAATTCAATACCGAATTTTGGTTCTTTTAACAGTATAAATGGCAAATTAATTCTTAATCCTAAATGAAATGCAAATGCATCTCTGTTTGATATACCATCATTGTTAAGAAGGCCGATAGGCTCTGGTGCATTTTGCAGTGATTTCAAAGCATTTTCAAGAGCCGGCAATTCCTTAATTGTGTTTTGATAAGTATTATAAGCATATCTTGCCAGTATTGCTTCTCCCGGTAAACCAATTGATGATGGATTAAACATAAATTTCAAGGCACCTTTTGCCTTTGTTTTCATATAGCTTAAATGAACAAAACAATCTACAAAAGAATTAAGAAATTTTTTAGATTCAAAAAGTAAGGTTAATTTATTTAAAGAGCCTTCAGAATCTGGTATATCAACGAATAATGATGGATTATCCTGATCATAAAATACTTTAAGATTACTATTATAACGCAGATCAGAAGGTGGAGCAACTGGAATATTCAGCCAATTTAGTATAAACAATGTATTTTCAAATGGAGCAGGCATCATAGCCTCAAATTGTGCAATGAAAATATCTAAAACATCCATTGCATTTTCATCAACCCTAAAGTCTCCGAGTTTGTCAGAAACTTTTTCCTGCAAAACATATGTTTCATTATCATCAAATCTTCGTAACCAGACAAATCTAAAAGCTGAACTGTTTAATTTTGTTATTTTTTTTAAGTCAAAAGATAGAGCAATACCATCTGTTTCACAATCATATGCCAGACCAGGATAAGTTGATTTTCTTGGTGTATTTTCTTTGAGATCAGCAGGAAGTCCATCTGTTGTTGGAACTTTGCCAAACGTTAATGCCATTGGGATATTATATGGTCCTTCAAAAAAATAATCAAAATATGCTCTTTCAACATTTAAACTTATATCTGATGGTATTCTTGCATTATTTAAAAAATTTTTTACTGGATATATTGGATAATCATCATCTGACCAATTTTTATACATTGACAGGCATGCAGTGAATTTTACAATATTTTTATAAGATGTATTTAAATTTAGTTTTAACCTGTTACTTGAAATTAGATTTACTTTCTCATGATTTCTATTGCCAATTTTTTCTCCTGTAAATGGAGCGTAATCATAACCTTTAAAATCAAACCAGTTAAATCTTGATGTAAGCTCTGCGCCAATATTGATTGAATCAATTAATGTCTGCCTTTCAACATTAGTTAATATTACTTGTTGGTCATTTAAATTTTCTTGTAAATAATCAATATTATCTTTTATTTCTTCTGGATCAGAAATATTATTTAGTTTATTTTCTAATTCATTTATTTTATTTGATAATTCATCATATTTATCTATAATAACTTCCATGTCTTCTGCTTCAAAATTTTGTTTTTCTTCTAAAGCATAACTGTAATTAAAACATAGGAAATAAAAGAACAAAATTAAAATAAAATAATTATGAGAATAAAAACAATTTGAATTATTATTTGTTAGTTTTATCATTTTTTAATTTAATAAATTAAAATTGATAGTCTCGTAAAAAGTTGATTAGTAAAAATTGCTGTTAACAATTTCATAATGTTACACTGAAAAAGTTCCTAATTTTTGACTTTTTACAAAATCATCAAAATTATAATAATATTAGAATTATATTTTTCCATCTAATAAAAAATAAGTATTTGAAATTCTATGATCAATTTTTAGTGGTTGACCATAATAAAAACTTAATCCCTGATCATATTCATGTTTAGTATATGTATAACCAAATCTAACAGAAAAATATGAATTAATTGTTTGATTATAATAAAAGTCCCATACATATCCTCTGGTATTTAATTTATGCATAGGATCTTCACTTGCATCATTTACACCAAACCAATATTTTGAACCTTTGTTAAATTCCACTCCAAATTTTGGATTTTTTATTATATCAAAAGGTAATTTATATCTGAATCCTAAATGCATTGCCCATGCCGAACGATCTGAAATACCATCATCATTTAGTAATCCAATCGGAGGAGGTGCATTTTTTAATGCATTAAGAGGTTCAACAAGAGATTGTAATTTATCTTTATATACATCATATGCATCACGAGCAAGAATTGGCTCACCTGGCAGACCTAAAGACTCTGGGTTAAACATAATTTTTAAAGCACCTTTTGCCCTTGTTTTAACAAAACTTATACCTGAAAAAATATCAAAACTTGAATTAAAAATGTTTTTAGATTGGAAATAAAAAGTAAGTTTATTTAGTGAGCCCAATTTATCATTTTTTTCAGTAAATAAATAGGGAATAGACTCATCAAGTAATGGATATATTTCTGGGACATAACGTAAATCAACATTTGATGTTTCTGGTATAAAAATTGAGTTAAATATAAAAAAACTGTCATTAAACAAAGTATTAAGATTAGTTTCAAACTGAAATGCATAAATATATAAAGGATCTTCTGCAAGTTCATCAACTCGATAATATTTTTTTTTATCTGATAGTTTTTGTCCAAAATATGAATATTTTTCGTTATCATCCGTTCTAATCATGCACATAGTTCTAATTGCTGCACCTGGCATGTGAATAAGTTCACTAATATCAAATGAAAATGCAATTGCATCTGTCTCGACATCATAAGCAATTCCAGGATATGTTGATTTTCTGGGTGTGTTTTCTCTAAAATCTGTTGGTAAACCATCAGTTGTTGGAATTCTTCCAAAAGTTAAAGCTGGTTTTATTATTTTGGGATAATTAAAAAAAAAATCTATATATGCTCTTTCAACCTTTAATTTAATATCAGATGGTATTCTTGCATTATTTAAAAATGTAGCTTCTGGATAAACTGAAACATCATCATCAAACCAGTTTCTAAACATAACCAGCCTTGAATGAAATCTAATATTTTTTGACAAATTTGCTTTTAAATTAAGCCTTAAACGATTACTTGGTAAAAGGTTGATTCTTTCATGTTGAATTTCATCAGTTTTATATTTTTCTATAAATGGCTCATTGTCATGGCCTTTAAAATCATACCAATCAAATCTTGTTCTAAGTTCAGCTTTAATTTGCATTTTATCAACCAGTGTTTTTCGCTCAACTTTTTGTAAAATTTGCTCCTGTTCATTCATATCCAGATTAAGATTATTTATTGAATGTTCTAATTTTTTATATGTTTCAATATCTAGATTCTGCTCAATTTTTTTTAATCTTTTATTTATTTTATCCAATTTGTTAACAATTTCAATTAGATCTTCTTCTGATGCAGTTTCAGTCTCTGAAAATACACAATTTGTAAAGAATATAAAAAAGAAACAACATGTAATAAAAGTTTTAAACATAAAAATCCTGACTATAAAGAAAATTCAACTTTGGTTTTTGTTATTTTTACCATTTACTGACAATGACATATCCTGACGATCACAGATAATATTAGAAAAACCAAAGCTGGATTATAATAGCAATAATATATTTTTTATTACTATAAAAAAAATAATTTTTAAATATTCGGGTTTTTAAAATCTATGGGCATTGTAGACATAGGTTCTGTTTTGTGAAAAGATTTTTAAAAGGGGTGTGTCATTAGTTTAATGTTTTTATATTATAAAGTACTGTGACCTCGTTCCCAGGCTCTCAATGCTGTTGAATTAAGGATAAATATTTGAATATTAATAAGATAGTGAGAAGTTTCGGTTGAATTCCCCCCTTGAGGGGGGTTAGGGGGGGGGCGTATTAATGGTACAAACTCAAAAACCCCCCCCTACCCCCCCTCAAGGGGGGAATTCGATCTTGGCTTCTTGAATAAATTTCAAAAATATTCAATAATTTATCCTTAATTCAACAGTATTGTCCCAGGCTCTGCCTGGGAACGAGTCCCTGAAAAAAACATCAAACTGATGACACACCCTTTAAAAGGGTATTCTGAATCAAATTTTCAACATACAGAAATAATAATTAATTTAATAGAAATAAATACTTATTATAATAATTAAATTATTAATATTAATTTCTTCTGCAATCTTTGAGCCATTATTAAAATATTTTAAAATTTGATAAAATTTGATAAAATTATCATTCACTTTTTGTATATCAGCTTTTGGTGCAATTTCTACTAATAAATCTTTTTTAATTTCAATTTTTCGTTCAACTTCTTTATTTTTATAATCTTCAAAATCTTTTTTAATTGAAATAATACTATTTGTTTGTTCATTAATCACTTTCTCAACATTTATAATATAAAAATTTTAATTAAAAATTCACTTTTTTCAGGTTCGAAAATTCTATTAAAATCATTGGATACATTTAGCATTTGTAACATAGCTTCCTCCTATAAAGTCAATAAATTTATTGTTTTAACTTGATAATGAGTTATGAAGTTGGATAAATATTATTAAAATTTTATTAGTTTTATTAAAGCTTGAGCAGTAGGACTAAAACTAGTTATGGCTAATACAGCAAGTCCGGCTAACGTTTTCATCCATAATCTAATGGATTTAAATTCTCCAATTAATTTCGACTCAAGTACATCAATTTTTCCATTCAACTCTTTATGAATAGTATCAATTTTTCCATTCAGCTCTATATGAATAGTATCAATTTTTCCATTCAGCTCTTTATGAAAAGTATCAATTTTTCCATTCAGCTCTTTAATATCAGCTTTTGGTGCAATTTCTACTAATAAATCTTTTTTAATTTCAATTTTTCGTTCAACTTCTTTATTTTTATAATCTTCAAAATCTTTTTTTATTGAAATAATACTATTTGTTTGTTCATTAATCACTTTCTCAACATTTATAAAAATATTAATTAAAAATTCATTTTTTCAGGTTCTAATATCCTTAATTCAACAGCATTGAGGGAACGCCCTGGGTAAAAATATTTCAAAGTTTTGAGCCCTGAAAGGGCGTAACATACCAGCCCAGGGCAACGCCCTGGCAGAACATTTCAAAGTTTTGAGCCCTGAAAGGGCGTAACATAAAATAACAATAATAAAAGGTAGTCCATTTATATAACGCCCTTACAGGGCTAAAAATTTTTTTTATATTTTCCCAGGGCGATGCCCTGGGCTGGTATGCAATGCTGTTGAATTAAGGATAATTTATTGGAATATTAATAAGATAGTGAGAGGTTTCGGTTGAATTCCCCCCTTGGGGGGGGGTAGGGGGGGGTTCGTATTAATGGTACAAACTCAAAAACCCCCCCCTAACCCCCCTCAAGGGGGAATTCGATCTTGGCTTCTTGAATAAATTTCAAAAATATTCAATAATTTATCCTTAATTCAACAGTATTGGGGCTGGTATGTTACGCCCTTTCAGGGCTAAGAAAATAGTGCAACTTTTTTGTGTTGCAACCCATTACACTCAAATCAATTTTTCAAAAATTCAATTAGCCTTTTTCTCAGATCAAAATTTAAAATACTTGCGGCATTTTTTATAAAGCAGTCACTACCCTCTTCTTCAACAGTTTGAGATGTGTAAACTTCTGGAGTTCCATCATCTACATATGTTTCTATTCCAACACTAAAAATATTTAATTCATTGGATTTAAAGGTAACAGAACCAATATGCCCATCACCAATATAATCAGATTTTACAATATTACTTTTATCAACTATATATCCAATATTATCAGACATTTCATGAATAGAATTAAATCGGTATATTTTACAGATTCCTTTTTCCAAATCACCAGGTTTTACAATTTTTAAATCAATTGGTAAGGTAATGAAAATTTTATTTATATTATTATTATCAATTTTTTTGCCGGCAGTTGTTTCGTAAGCATATATATTATAAATGTAATCAAGAGATCCGCTAGCTGAGTCAAGTGTAGAAATATTTTCGAATTGATCTTTTTTTAGTTGTTCAATAGTAAATGTTATTGTTGCATTATATTCTCTATTGTCTTCATCAGAAATAAAATTTGTATTAATTCCATATTCTGGAACATCTATAACAGCTTGTTGTCCATTTTTTTCAAAAACTAACGAGGAACCAACTTCATCAATACTTTTTATTTTTTTGAAACTGTTAATATTATCATTATCTTTTGAATAGAAATATGCATAATAGCTGTTATGTTTACTATCTGTTTGTAAATTATTTACAGTTTTTATACCTATTAAAATAACAGTATCAAATGATATTGGAGCAGTTAAAAAACCTATATCATTAATTATATCTATATTCTGACTATCAAATGATTTTTGCTCTAGTTCATCTCCATCAGGAGCAAAATAAGTAGCCTTTGTAATATCAACATAACTATTATTATTATTGTATCCAAAAGGCCTTTGTATTTTGAATTTAACTTCAAGTTTTTGAGTATTATCATTATATGTTGGTGTAATATATGTAATAATAGTGTTAGCTTTTAAACTATGATCATAACCATTATCATCAAGTGTAAAATTTTCTGTTCCAATTGAGATATCCTTTTTATGAATAGTTGAAAAATTTGCATCACCTTTTTGAGTTTTAATAATATCAGTTGTTCCAGCAATTAGTTCCCAATTAGTTAATGGAGCATTTTCAGGAAGATATATTGTATAATTTCCATCTGAAGTTAAAGCTTTAAATGTTTTACCAGACAAAGATGGATTATAAGCACAAACTAAAACATTAGTCAGGCGTATATTATAGAAATCAGTAACCAGACCTGTTATTGAATACTGAGCAACTGAATTAACTTTTAAATTAATGGTTTTTGAAGTGGAGCTTATTATTTCAGGAATATAAACAGGCGGTTTTCTTGTATCTTCAACTATATACCTGTATGTTCCACCTGAATCAGGAAAGTCAAAACTTACCTTACCATCATATGATTCAAGGCTTTTTGATTTTCCAGTAACAAGTTCAGTAATAATAATATCTTCATCTAAGTCAGATGCATCAATAGAACCCCTATTATCTTGAATTGTTAAATTAAAGGTTTTTATTGGTACAATAGTATAAGGTCCTGATTTTTTTTCACTTAATTTATTATCATCTGTTAAATCTTCATCATTAGATATATCAACTTTCACATAAAAGGTTTTTATTTCATCTATTTCTACAGTATTAAAAGTATTGGTATTTTCATCAGTAGAATTTTCAAACCAGTTTCCATAGTATTTTTCAAAATCTTCAACCGGCTTTACTGAATTATAAGATTCAAGTATATTCCAATAATAGCTTGAGCCATTTTCAGCACCTGAAACATTAAAATCTAATTTATCAGTAAAAATAAATGAGTCAGGGGAAATTTGTATTGGAACTTTTACAATATAATTTTTTGAGTATATATTATTTGAATAATCAAATACATTAAGACTTACTTTATATTCACCTGCAAAAGCATCTTTTTTTGGGACTGTGTAAGAAAATTCTCTATTATTAGCTTCCTGAACAATCGTTTTACCTAAACTGTTATATAATGACCATTCATATATTAAATTATCATCGCCTCCTGTAACAGAGAAACTATTAGATTGAACCCCGGCTTCTAAATATGCGTTTGTATAATCGTAAGGGTTATTAACTGTAAATGAATATATAGTCCATGTATAAAATTCTGAATTTGAGTTGCCAGCTTCGTCTTTAAAAGTAATATATATTGAATGAGTGCCGGTTGAAAGTCCAGATTTAGATATCGGATCTGTAATATTTTCAACGATTTCTAATGTATAATTATCAAATGAATAATCATAACTAATATTATCTTCATTTGTTGTAAGATTAAGTGTGAAGCTTGTTATTGTAGTTGCATTAGATGGAAAACCATCAATAACTACACTTGGAGGTATAGTATCAATAGTCCAGTGATATGTTTCATAGAACCAATTTCCTGATTTATCCATACAAATTATGGTAAGGTCATGAGGTTGGTTTGCAGCAGGTGTTAATATAAATGAATTACTAACAGCTACAGTATATTCTTTAGATTCAGGCTGCGAATCAAGTTGATATTTATATTTAACATACCAATTATTTATTGAAATATTATAAATTGTTTGATTTGTAAATATTCCATTAGGAACTTCATCATTTATTACAAAAGAGGTTATCGGATTTTCGCTCATAGCAATATCATCTGAGAGCCATATACTTGTATCATTAAAAAAAGAGAATGTTTCAGTTTGCGCTGCAAATATTGGTTTTTGCACAAATAAAATAAAAGTAATTATTGTTATATAAAAAAATTTGTTAATCTTCACTATCATTCCTCCAAATATTTATATTCTTTATTATAAAAATGAATTTTTATAAAAATTTTTAGTTTTTATAATCCAATGTTAATTTCTCTATTTTTAAATACACTAAATCTGATAATCACCATAATAAGTGATAAAGTAAAAAAATAAAACAGGATTATAGTAAGATATTACCTGTGTTAAATTGATAACATAAGCATTTTTTTTTATAGCATTCAAGAAAAAAATAAAAAAATTACAATAAAAAAATATATATAATATAAAAAAAATAAGAATTATACAATATATATTATTATAATACTATTGGAAATTCTTTTTTTTGTTTTCAAAAACAATAATAAAAAATTTTTATTTTTTTTGCTGCAAATAGAAAAAAGATGTTATTTTATGAAGGTTTTTGAAATCTATAATTTTTATTAATATTTTTTAAAATTGTTTCAATTTCTTTTTTTTTATCAGGATTATTTTTATATATTGCAAGTGCTTTTATTAAATGAAACCTTGCACCTTTAATATTACCTTCTTGCTTATAGTATATTCCTAAATTATAATGAGCCTCTCCTGACTTGTTTAATTTAGTATAAGCCTCACTTAAAAAATATCTTAATTTTGGAAAATTTTTTTCTGATTGTAATAAATGGCTGAACTGAAAAATTGCTTTTTCATACTGTTCAAGCTTTAAAAGACTTTTTGCTATTAAAAAGCATGCTTCTTTATCATCTGGATTTATTGATAAAACATCACCAAGTCTTTTATTAGCTGCATCAAATTGTCCATTATTAAAATATAATTCGCCAAGAGTTTTTAACATGTCAGGATCAAAAGCTCTCAGATATAATGCTTTTTGCATATATTTAACTGCTTTTTGCTTTTGTCCAATTCTTGCGCACATTAACGCATAACCATAATATACAAAAGGATCTTTTGTATTTTGTTCAACTTCCTGCACCAGTCTATTTTTATTATCTATGTCTCCATACAGAGCAATTATTCTGGATTTTACTTTTTTAAAATTAGAAGGATCAATTTTTAATTCATTATTTGCTTTTTCAGGATACATTTCTAAATATGTATCAATATATGCCATTCTTTCATTTGTTGCAGGGTGAGTCATAACATATGTTGGAGTATTAGTAGTTTCTATCCAGCTTTTTGATTTTATTTTTTTTAAAATTGTTAATAAACCATTTATACCATATCCAGCCATAGTCATATACCTAATCCCATTTTGATCAGCTTCTCTTTCATTTTCTCTGCTGTATGATAATTCATAAGAATATTGAGCAGCCATTGAACCTAAAACAAGAGCTGTTCCGGGATCACCTCCGACCATAATACCAGCAATAAGACCTGCAAGAGTTGCAAAACTTGTAATTTTAGATTTTTCAATCCTTTCTGAAATATGACGGCAGATTACATGAGCAATTTCATGGCTGAGTATTCCTGCAAGTTCCTGTTCGCTATCCATTGCTTCAATTAAGCCGCTGTTAATAACAATATGCCCCCCAGGTCCTGCAAATGCATTATAAACCTTTTCATGAACAACATAGAAATTAAAATTATATAAATTTGATGGAAGAATCTTTACAATTTGTTTTCCAATATTATTAACATAGTTGATTATCAATGGATCATGAATTAATTTCAGATTTCTTTTTACATGAATTAAAAATTCTTTTCCTAATTGTTCTTCTTCAATAACAGTAATTGCATATAATTTTGTATAAAAGAATGATGTTATTAAAAATGTTATCATAAAAGAATAATAAATAATTTTGCTATATTTTATTTTAAACATAAGGTTTTCCTTAAATTCTAAAAAAAATTACTCTTAACAATTAATATATAATAATCAACTATTTATAAAATTATATTGTTTTTCCGATACATTAAAATAATTTTATAAGCTAAATTATGATGGTATCGAAAAAAGTCAATTTTTCAAAAATCGGAATTAATAATTTCAAATTGTTACACAGGTAAAAATCTCTTTTTTTGACTTTTTACGAGACCATCAATTATATTTTATATATAATAATTATTCAATTATTTTATTGAATTTTATAAACTATTATCCAATTTGCCAAAATCTTTATGACAATATCTGCAGTTTGAATAAATATTACTTTAATAATAAATTAATTTAATAATAAATTAAATTTGTAAATTTTATTGAAATTTTAAGTCATTATTATTTTATAACATATTGATTAATCTTATTATTTTTTAATAAAAAAAATTAATTTACAAATTTTGTCAACATGTTGACAACTAAGTATTTCTTTAGTATATTTTATTTCAATATCTGATGTCAGTGTTAATAAATAATTCTCAGAAAATATAAATTGATATTAATAATAAAAATATACTTATATTATTTATAAATTTGTATTTTTATTTATTACAATAAATATGAAAAAATTCAAGTACAAACAAGGAGAAAAAAATGACTGATCATACATTTGCAACAGGTTCTGATAATGATACTGATCACAGAAGTGGAAAATACCTGACCTTTTCACTGGATAATGAAGAATATGGTATTAGTATTTTAAAAATTAAAGAGATTACACAAATGCTGCCAATAACTCCTGTTCCCCATACTCCTCCATTTGTAATGGGTGTTGTTAATCTTAGAGGTAAAGTTATACCGGTAATTGATTTAAGAACAAAATTTACTATGGAAGCAATAGATTATACTGACAGAACATGTATGATAGTTGTTGAAATTGATGATGATGGAGAAATGCTTTTAGTTGGTAATATTGTTGACTCTGTAACTGAGGTTTTGAACGTTAAAGATAATGAAATTGAAGATTCACCCGCTTTTGGAACATCTGTAGAAACTGAGTTTATTTTGGGGATGGCTAATGTTGAAGGAGGTGTTAAAATTCTATTAGACATTGATATGGTAGCAAATATTAATGAAATTCAAGTTTCTGAAGAATTATTAGAACAATAATAATTCTTCAAGTTCAAAATTAATTCTTTATATAATAATCATAATAACAATTACTTAGATTAATAATTTTAAAATATTGCCTTATGCAAAATTTTCATGAATTTTTGCATTAATAAGGCGTCATTAATAAATAATATTATGGAAACACAAAAATTAAATTATTTTAAGAGGTTAAAAACAAAATTATTATTGTTGATAATTACTGGATTTATTTTTAATATATTAACAAATATTTCCTATGCTATTGAATATTTTCCTGAACCACAATGCTTGAAAGATAATATATTATTTTGGAAAAAAATATATACAGAGGTATCACTAAAACAAGGGTTGATTCATGATAGTGAATATCCATTAATAATATATAAAAAAATCTATGTTGGAAATAAGCGCGGAAGAAGTTTGTCCAGATATATAAAATCAGAAAAGAGAAAAATTACAAGAATATTAAAAAAGATTACCAAAAAATCCAGACGTTCACTTACATATGAAGAACTAAGAATTGCTCAATTATTTGAACTTTATGCACCTTCTCATGCTTTAAAAAGGGCAAATAAAAGATTAAGATTTCAAAGAGGTCAGAAAGAGCGTTTTAAAGAAGGATTAAAACGTTCTGGAATGTATATTGATCAAATAAAATCTATTTTAAGAAGATATAATGTACCTTATAAATTGGCTTATTTACCACATGTTGAATCATCTTTTAATAAGAATGCAAGATCAAAAGTAGGAGCAACCGGCCTATGGCAATTTATGCCATATACTGGTAAACTCTTTTTAAAAATAAATTCAATAACTGATGAAAGAAGAGATCCTATTTTATCAACAATAGCAGCTGCAAAGCTTTTAAGGAATAATTATGAGAAATTACAATCATGGCCTTTAGCTATCACTGCCTATAATTATGGCTTAAAAGGAATGAAAAGAGCTGTCATTTCAACTGGGTCAAGAGATATAAGTAAAATTATTAATAATCATAAAAGCAGATCCTTTAGATTTGCCTCAAAAAATTTTTACAGCTGTTTTTTAGCAGCATGTGATATTGATCAAAATTATAAAAAATATTTTGGACGTATTCAGTTATACAAGCCATATATAAGAAGCAGTGTTAAACTTACAAATTATATTCAACCTGACGTTATTTGTAAGTATTTAAATATATCTTCAAAAGAATTCAAATATTTAAATCCTGCTTTTAAAAAATCGGTTTATAGATATAAAAGGCATATTCCAAAAGGATATAGTATTTTTATTCCGCCAACTATGTCAGAGCAGTATGCTTTAAATACTATTGCAAAAATTCCAGCTTCACAAAAAAGTAAAAAGCTTCCTTCAATTTCTTATATAGTAAAAAAAGGAGATTATTTAGGAAAGATTGCAAGAAAAACAGGTGTATCTTCCAAACGAATTGCAAGAGCCAATAATCTTTCATCAAGATCAAAAATATTTCCAGGTCAAAAACTATATATTCCAGGATATAAGGGATATTATTCTTCAAAAAGTAAAAGATATAATAGAAGTGATAGTATATACAAAGTTAGAAGAGGCGACGTTTTAAGTAAGATTGCGTCAAGATTTGGAATAAGTTTAAAAAAATTATTAAGAGCAAATAATTTAAGATCTCGATCTAGAATATATCCCGGCCAGAGATTAAAAATACCTGGTACAAAAACAGCAAATTATAGAATATATAAAGTTAGAAAAGGTGATGTTTTAAGTAAGATTGCGTCAAGATTTGGAATAAGTTTAAGAAAATTATTAAGAGCAAATAATTTAAGATCTCGATCTAGAATATATCCCGGTCAGAGATTAAAAATACCTGGTACAAAAACAAGACATTACTCTTTTAATAAAAAATCAATCAAAAAGTATTCATATCGAATAAAAGATGGAGATGTTCTCGGAGATATTGCAAAAAGATATGGTATAAAATTAAGAGATATCCTTTCTGCAAATAATTTAAGATTTAATTCAGTTATTTATCCTGGGCAGATAATAAAGATTCCCCATAAAAAATCAAAAAGTTACAAAAAATATGTTTATAAAGTAAAAAAAGGAGATTATCTGGGACGTATTGCAAAAAAAACAGGTGTTTCTGCAAAAAGGATCGCAAAAGCTAATAATATTAGTGTAAGAAGCACCCTTTATCCTGGCCAGGTTCTTAGAATACCTCTTGAAAATGATAGTAGTTAGATAACATCAGAGAATATTGAATTAAAAAGGTAATAAAATAATGAAAATAAGAAAAACAAATTGTTCTGATAATTCTTGTAAGCCGCAAAATAATAAATTAATAAAAGATACTGCTAAGAAAAAAGTAGCAAGGGTTAGAATTGTGATGTTATTAGTTGGAGTTATTTTGTTATTTTATTTTTTTCATACACTTGCTGAGTTTAGAAAAGGTCAGGCATTAAAAGATAATATTTATAAACTATATTCAGAGTTAAAAAGTTTTAAAAAAGATCCTGATTTCATTATGTTTGGCTTTAGCCCTGATTATAAATATAATAAATGGAAAACTCAGGTTCGTAATCTAATTCGTAATCCAATATACAAAAAATTATTAAATGAAAAGATTATCCCAGAGATAAGTCTGTTCGAACTGGGATTATCATATTATGCCAGTGAGGGAAATGAAACAGATCTAACTAAATCAACAAGTTTAAAATATGACAAATTAAAAAATTCACAAAGATAATTTATCTTCTTAAATAAATTTTATAATAATCCAACTTCGATTTTCATGGTTATGGCAGAAGAATAATTTAAATATAGAAATCAAAGTGTTAGTTCAAAAATTTTAAATAAAGATTTTAAAAAAGATAATTTTTTTACTTAAATATTTTTTGTAAATTATGCTATTATCTTATTAATAATTTTAAAATGTTACACAATAGAAAACTTTATTTTTGATTTTTTACGAGACCATCATCATTAGTTTTAAAATAAATTATTTGAAATTTACTACAAACGTATTAAATAGCAATGACTATGCAATACCTTGCAATAAAGCCCTTTTGAAACGATTCATAGAGTTGAATTTCTAACCATAATAATCACAATAACAATATATAAATTAAATGAAATCAGATATTTATACAAAAGCAATGAAATCAGGTTTTGATGCTATAGGATTTTCATCTCCTTTGATTGGTGAGATTAATAAAAGAAGATTTATTGAATTCATTAATAATTGCGAATATGGAAATATGGATTTTTTTATCAAAACAAAAAACTTGCGGCTTAATCCAAAGCTTGTTTTTACTGATATTGAATCTGTTATTATAGTGGGTATAAATTATTTACCTTACGAGATATCTGAAATACAAAATATTATTAATGTTGATAAAAATAACGCATATATATCAATGTATTCCCATAATAAAGATTATCATAAAATTATAAAAAAAAAATTAATAACGTTTTCAAAGTGGTTGTCTGAAAAATTTAGCTGTCAGGTAAAATGTTTTGTAGATACAGGTCCAGTTATGGAAAAGGCTTTTGCAGCAAATTCAAATATTGGTTGGCAAGGAAAAAATACTAAAATAGTTTCAAAAAAATTTGGACAATTTCTTTTTCTTGGAGTAATTTTTACTTCTTTGAAAATAAAGCCTGACAAAGCAGCTGAAAATTTGTGTGCTGAATGCTCTATATGCATTGAGAAATGTCCTACTGGTGCTCTATACAAACCATATAAACTTGATCCAAGGCGCTGTATATCATATCTTACAATAGAACATAAAGGATTAATTCCAGTTAAATATAGAAAATTTATTTCAAACAGAATTTTTGGCTGTGATAATTGCTCTATTTATTGCCCACATAATATAAATTCAATAAAGACAGATATTAATGATTTTTTACCACAAAATAAATATAAATCTTTAAGTCTCGGCTATTTATTATCTTGTAATAAAGATGAATTTAACAGGTTATTTAAAGGCTCTGCTATCAAAAGAACTGGTTATGAAAGGATTTTACGAAATGTTATTATTGCATGTGGAAATAGTGGCAATATTATCTATTTAGATAGATTAAAAAAACTAATTAATAATGATTCAATAATTATTAGTGATACAGCAAAATGGGCTGTCTCAATAATGAACTTTTTCAGAAGAAATATATAGGTATATTTCCTGTAAATACTTCAATTAAATTATAATAATGGAAGTAAAAAGTTATAGAAAAAAGTATTATTAAGATCAATAAACATAAAATTGTATCCTCTCCAAATTTCATGGTTGAAAGGAAAAAAATCTAATTATTTAAGATAAGATCATTTGTCAGCTCGAGAGTAGTAAATTTTGGAGACAAAAATTTCTAATAATTTCAGCGTAACGATATTTTTTTGATCATTTTTTTATAATTTTTTGGCCTAGCGTGCCAACTTTTGTGCCCAAAAATTATAAAAAATTATTCCAAAAAAAATAATTTTGCTGAAATTATTGGATATTTTAACGAATAAAATATACGACTATAGAGGGGTGCAACACAAAAAAGTTGCACTTTATTTCATTTAATGATTTTACTACATTTTTTAGCCCTGAAAGGGCGTAACATACCAGGGCAACGCCCTGGGTAAAAACATTTCAATGGTTTAAGCCCTGAAAGGGCGTAACATATCATCCCGGGGCAACGCCATGGGTAAAAATATTTCAATGGTTTAGCCCTGAGAGGCCGACATATAAAAGAACAATAATAAAAGTTAGCCCATTTATGCAGCGCCCTTACAGGGCTAAAAATTCTTTTTTATATTTACCCAGGGCGTTGCCCTGGGCTGGTATGTTACGCCCTTTCAGGGCTAAGAAAATAGTGCAACTTTTTTGTGTTGCACCCCTCTACAGATTTAGTCATAAAGATTTTGGACTGTGTTCCCAGATAAAAATTCGTCCTCAACGTACTATTGTACGCCTGCGGATAATTTTGATCTGGCGCCTTGCCAAAATCTTTATGACTAAATCTGT
>Ga0272440_1000887_pt1 | contig 25203 bp, 17 predicted proteins | sample SSMMMBAug17_FD_192440 | JGI IMG/M metagenome (GOLD analysis project Ga0272440, IMG submission 192440) | Marine sediment archaeal communities from Little Sippewissett salt marsh, Falmouth, MA, United States - SSM-MMB-Aug17 | ecosystem: Environmental > Aquatic > Marine > Wetlands > Sediment ...
AAATTGTATACGCATGTTTATTAAAGATCGAATCCTTTACAGAAATTTCAGAGAAAAGACCATTACTGACTTTTTAATTTATAAATACGTTTCAAATATTTATCTTTATGACAACGAGTTATAAGGGGATAATTGGGTAATAATAGGGGACGTCTATGATTTTATGCTTTTCTTCAGCACAATCCTGTATGAGATGGTTTTTTTCAGAGAATATCATATAAGCATAGACCTCCCCCAATCGTCCCCAAAAACAACTGTTCAAGTATTCCTAATAAGCAAATTAAAAACTGGGGCATTATTTCTGCCTTGCTGTACTACGTCTCTACACGACCTTTTTTTTGGGACGATCAAGAAAAATGAGCATGTTATTTTCCGAGCATTCCTAAGTCTTTAATTCCTCATGAACAATAATCCGGGCATCAGACAATATTTTTTCAGCATCAAGGATAACAATTCGTTTTTCTGTTACGCCCTTAATGTATTCCGAGCCGATACCTTTCAAGGTCAACATGGACATTTGAATGTCATCAACTGGAATTGAAAGCACCCCCTTTATTTCATCCGCAAGTATGCCAAATTCTATTTGATTGTTATGGAGTATAATCACGCGTTTTTTGGAATCAGAATCATGATCTGGCAGGTCGAAAAATTTCTTCAAATCAATAATTGAAACAATCTGACTACGTACATTGATAATTCCAGAAACAAAGGATGGCGTGCAGGGCAATGAGGTCAGATCGTTGAGCGGGTAGACTTCCCTGATATAATTTAACTCAATGGCATAATGCTCACTGGATAATACGAATTCTACTGTTTCAATGGACGAAATGGTTTGATCCTGCCTGTCTTTCTGCTCTGCCAGTTCCTTTGCACGCTGTTTGAGAATTTGCTTTTTTTTTATATGCGTATCATTATTTAAGTTATTAATTTCATGACTCATTGAATCACCTCCATAAGATTTTTATTTGACAAACATAGTTTCCAGCATTTGTATCAAACGCCCGGCAGTCATGTTGTCGGAATGCGGGACAATAATATCAGGTTCCATATTTTTTAAATAGTATAATGCATTATCTATCGCCTTAAGATAATCCTTTTGCCGGCCCTGCTTGCGACGAATCATTCCAATGGCAACGTATGCCATGATTAATGATGGCTCCAGATACAATGCCTGATTTAACGCTTTAATGGCATTCTCATTATTTCCCTGTTCTTGCAGAATAGATGCCATCAAATAATAGTAAGCCGGATCCAGACGATTGCAGTTAATCGCATTATTACACCAGGATATTGCGGTATCATATTCTTTAAGGTTTGCGAAACAACGTGCCTGTAAAATCATATAACTCGAATTTTTTTTGTCTTGTTCCATCATGGATGTCAGTATTTCGATGCTTTTCCTGTAAGCCCCTTCATTAAATTTTTTTAAAGCTTGTTCATAGGTATAGATATTCTTGTTTGGAGGATCCATTTCTTTATTTGGCTTTTTACCTGTTACAGACGATTCTCTTATCGCATTTGTTTTCGGATAAACAGGTGTTTTTAACTGGTGCGTGTTTGTCAGACTTGTAGAAAAGGTCTTTTTTGGGGGGGGAGATTTACAAAAGACAGTGGTTTCTGAAGATCGAAATGTTGATAAGCCAGCCTTTTTGGCATAATCAGCTTCTCCAGGACTCACGATCAAAATGCCATTTTGAGAAAGACAAGATGCCAGGCTGCGAACAACCCTTTCTCGAATATCAACAGAGAAATACATCAAAACATTTCTGCAACAAATCACGTCTAGTTCAGTTGTATTATTTGAAAATGAAGGATACCCAGATTCAGCCAGATTCAAATAGAAAAAAGAAACCATTCTCCTGATATCTGGATGGATCGCATATTTATTATTATCCATAATCTTAAAATATTTCTGCCGGATGTCATCAGGTGTATTGCGAAACGACCATTGAGTATACAGGCCTTTTTTGGCTTTATTTAAAAATTTTTCATTGATATCAGTGGCAATAATGGAAATATTCCATCCCTTGCGACTGGACAGTAATTGATCAATCAGCATGGCAATGGAGTAGGGTTCTTCACCCGTGCAACAGGCCGCACTCCAGATACGCAAATACTTTTCATGATGCCATCGGGAATAAATCAGATCATGCAATATTTTGTCTTTCAAAAGTTTAAATACAGCAGAATCCCTGAAAAAATAGGTTTCACCAATGGTCAAATATCCAGCCAGTTTATCCCATGTTTCTTTGGTAAAGTCATTATTGATCAACCACTCAACGCAATCATATGCATGATCAAATCCAAATTCACTGCAAGCTTCTTCAATGCCGCGTGTCAAATCTTTATATCTGTTTTCTGGAAATTCAAGTCCAATGGTTTTACAAATGTGTCGGCTTAACTGGGATAACTGTTCTTGTGATATTTGCTTTTGTTTCATTGTCACAGGTCTTACTCCGGTTCTATCAAGGCACGAACAAAAAGTTCGGAATCAAAAATCTGCAAGTCATCAATGCTTTCACCAATACCAATATATCGAATGGGAATATCAAAGGTATTGGCAATACTGATAACAATGCCCCCCTTAGCTGTGCCATCAAGCTTGGTTAAAATAATGCCTGTCACATGTAAGGCCTCATGAAACAAACGTGCTTGTGATACTGCATTTTGACCGGTTGTTGCATCCAGAACAAGAAAGATATCGTGGGGGGAATCAGGTAGTTTTTTAGCAATGGAACGTCGAATTTTTTTAATTTCTTCCATCAAGTTCTTTTTTGTATGAAGTCTACCTGCGGTATCAATAATTGCAACATCTGCTTTTCTTGAAATAGCAGCCTGAACAGTATCAAAGGCAACCGCAGCTGGATCGGCATTTTCTTTATGTCGTACAATATCTGCCGAAGCCCTTTCTGCCCATAGTTCGAGCTGTTCCACTGCCGCTGCCCGAAATGTATCTGATGCCCCGATGATCACTTTTTTGCCCTGTGATGTCAATTGAGATGCCAGTTTACCGATTGATGTCGTTTTTCCCACGCCATTGACACCAACCACTAAAATGACATGGGGATGATAAATAAAGGCGTCTTCCCATTCATCAGTTTGAGGCACACGTTGCATGAGCTCATTAAGAACAGCTGTTTGAAGTTGATCGGTTGAAGTTATCTCTTTTTTTCTGACCTTTTCATTGATCATATCCATGATTGTCATGGTTGTTTCAACGCCAATATCGGCTGTGATCAAGGATTCTTCAACCATTTCCAGAAGTTCATCATCCAACCTTTTTTTGCCCCATGCCATTTGTTTGCGGGATTTTTTCAGACGTTCTTTCAATCGTTTAAACACCCGCTTTTTTTCTTTTTTGGGTGGAGAAGTATCCTCAAAACGAGATTCAACTTTGTCATATGCTTCTTCCAGATGATCGGAACTTAGCTTTTGGTTATCAACTTCCTGAGTACCTGTTGTATCAGGTGCTAACTCTTCCTGCGCCGATTTACGTTTGAAAAATCGACGTTTCTTTTCTTTCTTTTGATTTTTATTTTTACGTAATTTCATAGATTTTTTCCATTATAATGTGTGCAGAATTTATATTATTCTAGGAAAGCAAAATTGGACGATCATATTTTTGAAGGTTGTTGTATTGTTGCCCAGTATCTTTCAAGTCGTAATCAAAGCATTCAAAAAAGTTTAACCGGTGCGATTTGCTCAGGATTGCTCGGAAAATAACAAGCTCATTTTTCTTGATCGTCCAAAAAAAATAAGGTCTTGTAGAGACGTCGCATGCGATGTCTTTACTTCAAAACGAATAATATCAATAATGGGGAAGTTATTTTTAAGAATCCCTTATAAAAGTATTCGAGACAATTTTTCGTTAAGGAATTCTCGGAAAATAAGTTCCCCATATTAACAAATGTTCATCGGGGTTTATGTACTGTAGAGACGTAGCATGCTACGTCTCTACGTGCCAAACAATTATCCGTTTAAGATAAATGGGGAACTTATTTTTAGAGCATCCCTAAGACTATTGCGAAACGCATTGTTTGTTTTTCACGTAATCATCAAAAAAAATATGATTATTGAAAGAAGATACTATTGATAGTTATTATAAATTGCCTGTAATTTTTTGTCTTTTCTCATTTCTTTTATCGTTTCATCAAATTTCAAAAGACTATTCACATAAGGCGACTTTTTTCCAAGACATAATTTGAATGGAACTAAATCAAGAATAGTCGGTATTTCAATGATCTGGTTTTGATAGCCCATTTTTTTTATATTGTAGCGAATAACTTGGGAGGTATCAATAAAGATATCGAATCGATTGTGTATTAACATTGTTAAAACAGAATTTAGCTTGGGTGTCCACATTACTTTCATGTTAGCAAGTCTTTTTTGAGCCCAGCCACTTCCGATATATTGCCCAAGTTTAAAAGGCTTCAAGCCATCAATTTTTTTTATCTTTTTATATTGCTCAATTTTTGGATCATTCTTATTTATAAACATCGTAAAAGTTGCAATAACGACTGGTTCATTACTCATTACAGTATATTCTTTACGTTCTGGTGTCGGAACAGTTGCAAAAGCATCAGCACTATTCCTTTTAACCATCATTTGTGCTCTTTTCCAGGGATATCCTTCATGTGTAACAGGTATTCCCATACGTGTCTGTATTGCTTCATTCAGGACATCAATGAGAATACCATGCATCTTGTTGTTTTCCTTCCAGGAAAATGGCGCATAATTCTCAAAATATACGAGTTTTAGTGTACTTTGAGGAAAAGCTGGGGTAGAAATAAAAAAAAGAGTAATTAAAAACGATAATAAACTTTTCATTATCCAAATCTTTCTTGTATTTAGTGTTAATATGATTCATCCTAATCTTAGGAATCCTCGAAAAATAAATATGAGAAGATCCCCTTCAGTGCTTTCCTAAACCAATCAAAATCATGACCTCACAAAATATTGAAAATTAGATGAATAGTCAAGCAGAAAAAAAGACAGGGTTAATAATCTCGTGTTGGCAACAACAGAGAAGCTGATGATCAAAAAGAACGTTAATAATTTGATTTAGATTTATGATGAAATTTTTTTGCGAATACAATAAACACTGATATCACTGATGCCTTAGCAAATATTGTACCAAATTATTTTTTTACTTAAAACGACAATCAGAGCGTTTTTCTTGGATTTCTCGTTCGCTGGCAGTCAACCATCCCGACTGGCTGACATTGATCCGATCAAAACATTCTACATATGGTTTGATATCTAACAATGGCGTATTATCTAAAATATCAATATCAGAAACCATAAGCCTGTTATTATCAATATGCTTCAATCGAACAATGGATATACCGATATGATTGGGTCGAAGCGGTGAACGTGTTGCAAATACGCCCCTTGTTTGCGTATCCATGAATGGTTTTACCTGTAACTCGGTACGAATGGCTTTGTGAAAAAAATAAACAAGGTAAATATGGGAAAAACCATTCAGATCTTTTAACCCTTGTTCGTATTGTTTATCTACCGCAACATATCCTTCAATTCCAACAGCGCCTTTGGGTTGAATGGGCATGTTTTCTATGGACTTATGTGGCGTATGAATCGTGCCTATTGATTCTATTGAGTTTATTATCATCATATTACCAATGCAGCAAAGATGCTGCCCATGTAAATCCTGCACCAAAACCGCACAAAAGTACGAGATCGTTTTCTTTCATTTTGCCCTGACGAAGGGCTTCACACATACAAATGGGAATCGTTGCCGCTGTAGTATTGCCTGTCCATTGAATGGTATTTACCATTTTTTCTTCAGGAATTTTCAGCATTGATGCGGTCATCTGGTTAATCCTGAGGTTCGCCTGGTGAAACAAAACAACATCAATATCATCAACAGTTTTGCCGGTTTTGTTCAGCACTTCTTTTGACACCTGGACCATACGTCGGGTGGCATGTTTAAACACTGTGGGGCCATTCATTTTTGGATACTGACGTCCGGCATCAAGATCTTCCTTGGATATATAGAAATCATAAGCATTACATGGATACTCCAGCCATAACGCATCAGCATGTTTGCCCTGGGAATACATGGCATGTCCTAAAATCCCTGCATGATTATCTGTTGCAGGCCCCACCACCGCAGCACCAGCACCATCGCCAAACAGAACAGTGACAGATCTGCCATCCTTTGTAAAGTCGAGGCCTCTGGAATGAACCTCAGCACCAACAACCAGAATATGACGATATTGGGCACTTTTGATCAGACTATCAGCCATCGCCAAACTATACAGAAAGCCGGTGCATTGATTACGAACATCAAGTGCGCCAACAGGTCGGTCTCCAAACAGTTTATCTTGAAGAAAACATCCATTGCCTGGAAAGTAATGATCCGGACTCAAGGTTGCAAAAATAATGAAATCAATATCATCAACACTGAGACCGGCATTTGCAAGCGCTTCCTTTGATGCTTCAAAAGCCATGTCTGTGCCGCTTTCTTCGCCCACATAATGTCTGGATTTGATTCCAGTCCTTTGCTGGATCCATTCATCAGTTGTTTCCAATGCTTTGAGTTGTTCCAATTCGGTATTTGGAACGGCTCGTGATGGCAAATATTTGCCCACACCAAGAATTCGTGATGATTGTGTCATTTGGTTGTTCCTTTTAATTATAATATGCGTTAATTATTTAAGTTTTTATTTTAAATCCTTTGATTTCTTCTTTAATACACGCCGCGCAATAACAAGCTGTTGAATTTGTTGCGTACCTTCAAAAATATCAAAAATTTTTGAATCTCTGGCCCATTTTTCTAACAAAACATTTTCATTATAGCCTATACTGCTGCAAAGTTCCACACATTTCAATGTAATTTCATTTCCTACGCGGCCTGCTTTCGCCTTGGCCATTGAAGCTTCTTTGGAGTTGGGTTTTCCATTGTCTGCCATCCACGCGGCCTTAAACATTAATAATCGAGCGGCTTCCAAATCTGCTTCCATGCGATAGAATTCAGCTTCAATGGCTTTTATTTCAAAACGATTGCCTTGATATTCAAAGCAGAATCCTTCTCGTTCTAATAGTTCACGTGTCAAATCCAAGGCTGCTTTTGCCACGCCGACACTCATTGCGGCAACAACTGGTCGTGTATTATCAAAGGTTTGCATCACACCGGCAAAGCTTTTTTTGGTATCAATTGTTTCAGACCCTAGAATATTTGTTCTGGGGATTCGACAATTGTCAAGCATAATTGTTGCTGTATCGGACGCACGAATACCCAATTTTTTTTCAAGATGGGTCACTTTCATACCCGGTGCCCCTTTTTCTATAACAAACGATTTAATTGCTGCGCGCCCCAAATCTTTATCCAATGTGGCCCAAACAACAATTAGATCCGCACGTTCGCCGCAGGTCACAAAGATTTTTTCGCCATTCAGGACCCATTCATCGCCATCAAGATACGCTGTTGTTCGAATTGCCGCCGAATCAGATCCTGCATCCGGTTCTGTGATTGCCATGGCCGCCCATTTGCCATCAAAACGTTTTTTTTGATCAGGTGTTGCAACAGCAGCAATGGCAGCATTGCCAAGTCCCTGTCCTGGTATTGTCAGCGCAAGTCCGGCATCACCCCAACAGATTTCCATCATATTTAAAACAATGGCCATATTGCTTCCATTTTTGATTTCTTTTCGCCTGCCTTTTTTCTCCCTGGAAAGACCATCAGCCCCCATGTCACTGCCACCATCAGCCATACCTTGCAAAATGGAACGTAGCATATCCAATTCTTTTGGATATGTATGCTCCAGACGATCATATTTTCGTGAAATGGGTCGAAACATTCCTTCAGCCACAGCATGCGCCATGCCGCCTAATCGACTTAATTTATTAGGTAATTCCAAATTAATCATGATGTCCTCCTGAATTATATCAATAATGATCCTTCTAATATTCCCACAGCCCGAAGTTGCCGATACCATAACTCCAATGGGTATTCACAGACAAATCCATGTCCGCCAAGAATTTGAAGCCCATCTGTTCCAATTTTCATTGCTCGTTCGGCGCACATGACCTGAGCAAGATATGCATTCCGATGAAATGGAAGCCCTTGCTCAGCGCGTGATGCTGCGCGATAGGTGAGCATTCGCATACTTTCGAGTTCGATCGCCATATCAGCAATCATGAATGCCACTGCTTGACGATTACTGATTGGCTCACCAAAGGCAATACGTTCATTGGCATATTTTGTCACATAATCCAACACAGCCTGACAGGTTCCCACTGCCAGCGCACAGATACTGATTCGTGACAGATCAATCATTCGCTCATGCGAATAATGAACCTCCTGTTCACCCAACAGGGCAGATTTTGGAAGTTCTACATCAGTTAAAACAAGACGACTCATACTCGCAGCGGCAAGCCCCATATTTCGTTCGATTTCAATTTCGATTCCCGGATAATGACGTTCAACAATAAAGCCTCTGGGGCCATGATTGTCTAGCCTGGCAAAAACAACAAATAGTTCTGATTGCATCCCCAAGGGAACCAGGCACTTCATGCCATTTAAACGATATCCTGCATTGGTTGAAACAGCTGTTGTTTTCAGTTGATCGGGGATAAAGCGGACTGATGGTTCCATCAGCGCGATGCTTGCCGGCATAAATTTATCTTTTGTAAACGAAGGCAGGTATCTGGCCTGTTGATCCAGCGATCCAAATTCAGTGAGGGCATTGACAAAACCTGATGGCGCAAGCGCTGCGATGGCCAATGACATATCTCCATAGCTGAGGTCTTCAGCCATTAACATATTCGAAATTGGAGATCTCACCTGACCAACGCCCTGAATCGCTTCCGGAACACCGCTTACCGCCAGCCCCAGGGCATTTATTTGATCGAAAAAATCTGCCGGTATATCGCCATTATCAGCATCTCGGGCCATTGGACGCATATTTTGTCGTGAAAACTTGAGTAATTCATCTCTCACCATTTGTTGTTCGCGTGTCAAGGTGAGGTCAAAGATATCTTTTTTGAGTGGCTTATTTTTCGATAATTTTTCTTCGGGGATTAAAGGCCTTGATGCAAAAAAGCGGGTTTGAGCCATTTTTCCCACACGCACACTTTGGCACAGGCTTTGATAAACAAGTTTAAGAGCGGGTTCACGAAGATGCCATTGATTGATCTTTTCGGAACTGCTGATGCGTCCCAGAAGTTCCAATGCCATACTCATAGGTTTTGTTAAATAATTGTTTTGCATTTATACTATCCTTGTTTGATAAGATTCCTCAATTAAACAGCTTCCATGACTGCCGCCGCGGACAACGCGCCAGCACCGCAGATTCCCAAAAGTGCAGTTGCCTTTCCAGAAAATTTAAGTTCATTGGCCATGGTAGAAACCATACGCGCGCCGGTTGCTGCAAAGGGATGTCCTAACGCAACAGAACCACCATGTACGTTAATTTCTCTTGGGTCAACAAATCCAAAAGCCTTGTCAAATCCCAACCGATCTCTGGCAAATTGATCTGATGCAAGCATTTTTAAAACACTGAGTACCTGTGCGGCAAAAGCCTCATGAATGTCAATTAAATCGATATCCTTAGGCGTCATACCTGCTTTTTTTAATGCTCTGGGCATTGAAAGTGCTGGTCCAATGAGTAGCTGGTCAGTGGGATCAACAGCATCGTAAGACCAGGCACGAAATGTTGCCAGTGGGGTCAAGCCAAGAGACTTTGCTTTTTCGAATTCCATCATCAGCACAGCTGCCGCGCCATCAGTCAAAGTACTGGAATTTCCGGCTGTCAAGGTCCCATTTTTTGCAAACGCTGGCTTGAGTTTTCCCAGTTTTTCAAGACTGGTATTTCCGCGAACAATATTGTCTGCATGCACTGCTTTTTTTTCAGATAATTCCACAGGTGCAATTTCACTGTCAAATCGCCCGGTCGCAATCGCCTTTGCGGCACGTTGATGAGACTGTAATGCAAATTTATCCTGTGCGTCTCGGCTGATCTGATTCCGAGCGGCCATTTTTTCAGCAGATTCGCCCATTAATTCACCTGTAATTCTTTCCCTGATTGCCGGTTGTTGCGGAATCAAGTCTTTTACAGGATTTAAGGTTGTCAATACGCGAAAGTAATCTTTTACACCAGATTTTGGATTAAGTACCACAGGCGCAAATTTATGAACCAGAGATTGCGGCATGGTTACCTCGGCATTGCTTGTGGAATCGGAACCACCGGCGATAATCACATCGGCTTCACCTCGTTCGATAGCATCTGCGGCAAGCGTAATTGCTTTTAAGCTGGAAGTACATACACGTGTGATCGTATATGCATCAATGGTCATTGGAAGTCCCAAATCGAATAGAATCTCGCGGCCAATATTGACTGTGGCTCCGGGAAGCACAACCCCACTCCATATCATACTGTCAATTTCTTTCCAGGCAATGGGAAATCTTTTAAAAAGCCCTTTAATTGCTGATACGCCCAAATCAATGGTGCCAAGAGGCGTAAAATCACCAAAAGCTCTTAGAAATGGTGTGCGCACACCGCCAATAACAACAGCGGTTCTTTGTTTTGTTGATTTCATAATATTAAGCTCCAATCAAAGCCCCCCCACAAACACGTATCACCTGACCGGTGAGGCCGGCAGCACCTGGGCTACTTAAAAATGTGACTGTTTCGGCAACATCTTCAGGCAAGCCCCCCTGATTTAAGTTATTCAGACGTCGTGCAACGAGTTGTGTTGCAAAAGGGATTCTCGCTGTCATCTGGGTTTCAATAAATCCAGGTGCGACTGCATTTACAGCAATTCCTTTATCTGCGAGTTCTTTGGACATTGCGGACACGTAACCGATGATGCCCGCTTTGGACGTAGAATAATTGGTCTGTCCCCGATTACCTGCAATTCCTGAAACTGATGAAAGATAAACCATCCGGCCATTATTTCTCATCATGGGAATTAATTTTTCATTGAGCCGCAGGATAGCATAAAGATTGACATCAAGCACCTGCTCCCATTGTTCCTGTTTCATGTTGACCAAAAGCTTATCTCGTGTAATCCCAGCATTATGAACAACGATATCCAGCCCGCCAAATCTTTTTGTTACCCAGTCTGCCATTCTATCATCAGCTGAACTTGACGAAATATCACAAAAGAAAAGAGACCCATCAATTTCTGAGGCCAGTTTCCCAGCACTTACATCAGCTTCAGGCCGATCCATAATTATCACTCTTGCTCCTTCGCGCGCAATAGATCGTGCAATTGCGGCACCAATTCCCTGGGCAGCGCCTGTAATCAATGCTGTTTTGCCATCCAAAGGGCGTGTATCAGGAAAGATTTTGTCTGTTTTCACCAGAGAATTGATATATATCGGTTGTCCTGTAATATAAGCTGAACGTTTCGATAAAAAGAAACGCAGCGCAGGTTCCAACAGATAATCAGCATTGGAATGAACATAAACAATATTGGCAGTTGCCCCCATGAATCCAATTTCTCTTGCCATCGCCCGAATAAATCCTTCAAGGGCACGTGTAGTGGTCGCTGATAGTACATTTTCTGCGTCGCAAGGTGGACGGCTCAGTATAATTAAGCGGCCACAAGAATCTAGGGATCTTATGTGATCGTAAAAAAATGAAAATATTCTGTTTAGTTCTTCGGGTATATTCATATTTGTGGCATCGTATATGAGCAATTGTGCAGAGGGTCGTTTTTGTTGTTTGAGTACCTGTGCCTTGCGTCCATAAGCATCACCCGCCTGATAAAAAACATTAAACACAGGTTCTTCCTTCTCAACATAAGGAATCGCACCTCCTTTAACCATGATTTCGGCCAATGTTTTTGTCAATTGCGTAGAACCCATCTGCCCAATCATAACATTTTGATCATCAAATGGCCGCTGTTCCCAGGGGTGAGTCGAACGCTTCAATGCAGGAGGAAGTTTCGGAAGACCCATTTTTTCGATCATTGTTTTGAAAATTGGTTTTTTTGCCAGTTGTACCAGGTAGTCATTCATTGTTATTTCCTTTTTGATAATTAAGGATTAAATGATAATTCAAAAGGTTAAAGATATTATAATTAGTTAATCATTGGAAAAGTCCTCCGATCAACCAAATCGACCGGTTAAATATGCCGGCCCGCCAGCCGCATGTCCGACCCATATTTGATTTTCAAAAATAAACACAGACACCGGGTTGGGCAAAACTAAAGGACGAACAAAGCTGACATCAAACATGTTTAGTAATTCCGCCTGTCCAGAATAGCGGTTCTTGATTAATGTTTCAGCCGCTCGAGCCATTGTGGAAAATCCATGGAGAATCAAGTCAGGAAACCCTGACATCCTTGCATAAGAACGTACCCAATGAATCGGATTGAAATCTCCAGTAAGCTTGGCAAAGTTGAGACCATCAGCTTCGCTTAAAGCAATTCGGCCAATTTCACGCGCATCAGCATGAACTCTGGGCTTTTCCCTTTTGGCCTTCTTCTCCTCTGAATTCTTTTTTGCAGGTAAAATTGCTTTTACTTCAGCAATCAATGCATTGGGGGCTGACGTTGTTTCAGTAATCAGGCGCTGATTAAAAATAATCCGCCTGCCATTATCATCAATATTCATTAACTGCGCGCTTACTTTAAGGGATTCATTGGCAGGCAATCTTTTTTCGACACAATACTTTACTCCCCCATTTAAAATTCGGCTGATATCATACATATTTGCGGGAATCGTTTGTGTCAAAACAGGTATCCCCCATTGCGGGAATAAATGCGGTGGTAAATATCCGCTGTAATAAGCGGGATCGCCCCCAACATGCTTGATATAGTCCTTTATCAGTTTGGGGGATCTTGGCGGCACGTGTTTTGAAATTACAGGCCCTGGAAGTTTCAATGATGAATCGGTTTTTGAAACCAAGGTTCGTGTGATCTTGTGAGTCGCAATTTTTACCAGGGTTGCAATCATTTTTCCCTGACGAAATATGTGAAAATTGCTGACGCCCATAGCCAGACATCCTTTCCCCAGTCCAACTTATCTGACTTGTTGGACTGACGTAAATGGGTAAGTTTTTTTCAGAACGTTCATTAGGAATGTTTGGAAAATAACATGCTCATTTTTTTTGATTGTCCAAAAAAATAAGGTCGTATAGAGACGTAGCATGCTACGTCTCTACAATACATTTGAGTGTAACCAAAATTGCCAGTTCCCAAAAAGACTTTATTTTTCTTAGCCCTGAAAGGGCGGCAACATACCAGCCCAGGGCAACGCCCTGGGTAAATGGTAGGCTTGTTTTTAGCCCTGAAAGGGCGCTACATAAAAAGTCAGATAAAACATGTAACGCCCTTTCAGGGCTAAAAAACTTGCTTGATTTTTACCCAGGGCGCTGCCCTGGGCTGGTATGTTGCTGCCCTTTCAGGGCTAAGAAAAACAATATCCGACTTTATGAGAAGCGTATTTTATTCACCGGCAATTTTGGTTACACTCAATACATTTACTTCAAAACGAACAATATTCAATAATGGGGAAGTTTTTTTCAGAGAATCCCTTAGTCAATTTGAAATCACGAAACAATTATTCATCTGATTTCAATTAAAATATTTAATATTATATTAAATATTTTCTATCATCAGAAAAATAGGGTGTCAATGAGTTTTTAATTGCTGCACTTTGTAAATAATAAATTATGATCGTCCAACTTTGGTTTTTCCTGGCATATTTATTGCCCTCGTTCCCACGCTCTGCGTGGGAACACATATTGGACGCTCTGCGTCCAGTGCATTGTAAGTAAGCGGTCATAAGTTTTCGGGTATAAAAAAAGTTTTCGCCGGTATGACAAAAAAAATCGTCAAATAAAAATGTATGATCCCGGTAATTGCAAGAACAGCGTAGGGCTAAAGCCCAAGGAATGCTCTGAAAACAAGTTCCCCCATTCTAAAAAATGTTCTTCGGGGTTGTTGTTCTGTAGAGACGTAGCATGCTACGTCTCTACGTGCCCAACTATTATACGTTCAAGATAAATGGGGAACATATTTTTCGATGATTCCTTAGGAATACTCGAATAATAAATTCCTCATTTACTTATGTGCCAAGAACGTGTAGGGGCGAACCTTATGTTCGCCCATCGTACATAGGAACGAAAGCGTTATTCGTTCGAGGGCGAACATAAGGTTCGCCCCTACATCGGGCTGGCACATAAGTAAATGGGGAACATATTTTTCGAGTATTCCTTACACGCTACGTCCGATTATAAACACGGGACGCAGAGCGTCCAGGATGCATTCCCACGCAGAGCGTGGGAACGAGGGCAATAAATATGCCAGGAAAAACCAAAGTTGGACGATCATAATTAAGATGCGACCCCTTTTCTTACTGATATTTTATACCCAATGAAAACGTTTCAAAATAGTGGATCGCTGTACGCATCATGTCATCAAATCTGGGATTTGCTTTGGGGGCAACAACTTGAAAATTTGGATATCCTGACAATAATTTTATTGGCTTGTCAAGAACGAGATCTCCATGGGCCAGGGGTTGATCCGCATTATGACTGCTAATAAGGTAGGCCACACCATTTGAGACATGGTTTTTTAAAAGATCTATCACACCAGAAACCAATGTCGTGGGATCTTGAATGGAATGGGCAACAAATACCGGATGAATTATTTTGACATTTTTTATCAGTCGTTTATTTTCCTGGATAAGTCTGGCCAATTGTAAACCAGAAAAATTTGAAAAAACAGGATATTTGTATGGATTGGGGCCGCATCCTGCAATTTTTTCTTGTTTCATTCGATAGTAGGTCTGAATCATGGGCAGTTTTCCAATATTTTCATACAAGGGACCGATTTCAAGCGCTGCTGAAAACAAAAACAACCCGCCAGTTATTTGTGAATCATATCTTAGCAGCGCATTTAAACTCAATGTGCCACCTGTTGACAATCCCCCTAAACTGAGGTTCTTGCCCATCATTTTTGCCACAGCGATAGTTTCATCCATATCATCTTTCCATTTGGGAATCAACGCCCATTCCTGCATGGCCTTATCAGGGAATTTTAATCCATGCCCATATAACAATGGAAATATCACGTTTGCCCCGGCATTAAAAAAACGCCAACCAATAGCCTCCATGTAGTATGGACTGTCCGATAAACCATGTGTTAAAATGATCACATGGTCTGTATATTTATTGTGGGATAAAATGAAAGGAAAGTTTCCCTTTCCACGCAAAATTGGGGATACAATTTCGTACCGATATCCATTGTTATTTTTTATCGATTCTGTATGAACACGATAACTGCCAAGCCGATTTTTATAAGTCTGGCCAAACGTGTTTAGAATTCGGTCATTATTGAAAGCTTGCATGCGTTACCTTCTTACGTATTCGTTAAGAACTTTTTGAAATAAACGACAGGTTCAATTATGCCATATTATTTTGTAAAAGCAAATCAACCATACGACTGACAACATTTTCCCAATTTTCATTTTTACTCCTGCGAAACAAACGCATTGTTGGGTACCAGGGACTGTCCTCCCGCTCAAGCAACCATCGCCAATCAGGAATTGGTAAAAGCAATACCCAGACAGGTAAGGCCAATGCGCCGGCCAGATGCGCCATTGATGTATCAATTGTAATGATTAAATCCATCTGTTTTGCTGCATGTGCTGTATCCAAAAAATGATTCAAATATGGCGAAAGATCAATCCAGTTCATTTTATCACATGCGTGGGACATGTCCGATCTTTTTTGAAAGCTGAAAACCTGAACCTTATCTAATCTGCTTAATGGTGCAAATGTTTCATATGCAATGGATCTGTCAGGTTCTGGAGTGGGGTTTCCGGCCCAGACCAGGCCAATACGATATTTGTCTTTGTTGCGTTGAATCACTGGATCAATCTTATCATGAGACATCTCAGGAACAATAAAATAGGGTGTCTTTGATGGTATACTTTCCAGAGTGGTTTTACATAAGAAAGGAAGGCTTACAATGGAGACTTGTAAATCACAGGGCTGGCATTGAGTTCCATCTTTTACAACTTCATCCACGCCCTCCAGATGGCAAAACAATGGATACAATTCTGGACCACATCCCAAAACGACAGTGCCGCCTCTATTTTTTATTTGTGGTAAATAACGCGCGAAATGAATGCAATCACCATAACCTTGTTCACAATAAACCAGCAATCTTTTGTTTTCAAAAGGTTCACCTTTCCATCGTTTTAAGCCATAATTGTGTTGTTCCGGATTTTTTGCAATTCGCCACTCGTGTAATTGAAACCCTTCTTCTAATTGACCCAAAATTAACAGGCAGAAACACAGGCTGTAATGCGCATCAACAAAATCATTCCGCATGTCAATGGCCTTTTGTAGATACGTAATCGCTGATTCATATTCACCCAATCGAGATAAAATAATACCTTTGTTAAAGTAAGATTCTGGATAATCTGCACCTTGTTCAATGGCCTGATTAATCACTTTTAAAGCGTCATCATAACGATCCACATAAATATAAATATCGGCAAGATTATTCATGCACTCAGCAAAGTCTGGCTGAATTGAAATTGCTTTGAGATAGTAAACCGCGGCCTTATCAAATAATTGTTTTTTTTTACAGGCATTCCCTAAATTATATAATGTCCGCGCAGATGCTGGCTGACATTTCAGTGCAGCTTCAAAGGATGAAATAGACAATTCAACTTTTCCCAGTTTTTGGTAAGCAATTCCCAAATTATTCAAAGCCAGATCATGATCAGGTGCAAGGGAAACCACCTGTTTAAAATATCCAATGGCCATGTCAGCCTGATCGGTATGTAAATACGATACCCCAAGATTGTACAAAACATCAATATTATCAGCCTTTACAGCAAGACTTTCTGTATATTTTTGAATAGCTGTCTCAAATTGCTTTTGTTGAAAAAAATGATTGCCCTGTTTAAGCAATTGTTCTGCGACATAAATTGATGGCATTACTTTTGGAATTTCAAACTTTTCAGAATGATTGAGAAGGGTATATAACGCACGAATGACATCGATAAAAACATCAGACCAGTTACCAAAATCTTTTTGTCGAAACAATCTGATTGTTGGATACCAGGCGGAATCTTTGCGATCTAAAAGCCATCGCCAATCCGGTACTTTTGGAAGCAGTACCCATATAGGACGATGAATCGCACCGGCCAGATGCGCAACAGCTGTATCCACGCTGATAATTAAATCCAGTCTGGAAATCGCATAGGCAGTGTCTGAAAAATCATGAATATATGGAGAAAGATCAGTAAAATCGAATAAATTTGAGGGATCAGCCTGATGATTTTTTTGCAAGCTAAACAGTTTTATCCCTTTCACATTGGATAGATAAGAAAACATGTGCATTGGAATTGATCGATCTTGATCATGTTTATTGGCCGGATTGCCCGCCCAGACAAAGCCGATTTTGAACAGTTGATTATATGTATCAATGATATTATCAATTGATTCAGGTGCTTCTAAAGGAATTGATAAATAGGGTGTTTCTGAAGGAATAGTATCGGGCCCTGTTTGAAATATGGCCGGCAGACTCATCAGTGAAATATGATAATCAAAGGATGGTAAAGGATGATTTTCCGGAATAATCTGGTCTGCACCGCGTGCAGTTGTAAACAATCTCTGAACAAGGGGATGGCAGACAAGAATGACTGTTCCCCCACGAGATTTGACTTGCGGCAGATATCGCACAAATTGAATGGCATCACCAAAACCCTGTTCCATATAAACCAGAATCGTTTTGTTTTTAAAATCAGAACCATCCCACATGGGTGTATCATATCCAGGCTTTGGAAAATCTGATCGTCTTAAACGCCATTCATATTCCTGAAAACCTTCTTGTAATTGGCCATCAAGTAACAGAGAGATCCCCATATTATAGTGCCCATCCGCATCATCCGGCGAAGCGTCCAAAGATTTTTGATGCCACATGATCGCAGTGGAAAGATCTCCTTTTTTAGCATAACAGGCACCAATATTGGAATAAATGTCAATTTTGTCTGGTTTAATTGCCATTGCCTGTTTAAAAAAATCAATGCTCTGATCTAAGTTTCGGCTGCGGTAATGGGTGCTTCCCAGATTGTAAATCGCATTAAAATATGATGGATCCAATTCAATGGCTTTTTCAAAATATAAAATGGCTTTCTGATAATTACGTTGGCTGTACCATGCACGTCCCAGATTGTATTGACAGACAGCATGGTTGGGATCAATAGCGACTGCTTTTTCATAACACGCAATACTATGATTGTAATGCTTTTGAAAACCACATGCATTGCCCATATTAAACCAGGCATGAAATGCATTGGGGTAAATTTGTGTGATTGGTTCAAAACAATCATATGCCTGGGCATATTGCCCATTTTTAGATGCATTCAAACCACGTTGCATCATTGTCTTAGTCATAACAGGCAAAAGCGCATTTTTTACCTGTGTCATTAATTCATCCCAACTGTCCGCATGATTTGAACGAAAAATGGTGATACTCGGATACCAGGGACTTTCCTGGCAATCCAATAACCATCGCCAGTCAGGAACAGATGAGAGGAGAAGCCATGTTGGATGGCCCATTGCACCTGCTAAATGAGCGACTGCGGTTTCCACACAAATCATTAAATCCATAGATTGTATGGCTGTTGCTGTATCTGCAAAGTCTTCAAATAATACGCCAAGATTCACAATAGAAATATCATCAGGAAGATTTTGCAATTGATTGAAATGACACGAATCTTTTTGAAAACTAAACAATCGAATCCCTGGCAACCGCGCGATTGCTTCAAAGCATGACAGGGGAATTGACCGATGCAGATCATTTTCATTCTGAGGATTTCCAGCCCACACGAATCCCACGTTAAATTGTTTTTTATTACGCTGTATTTCTTCCCTTAATATGCGTTTGACTCTTTTTGGTACAGATAAATAGGGGATTTGTGATGGAATCGTTTGAGCGGTCGTTTTAAAGAAGCAAGGCAAAAATAAAATGCCGGCGCTATAATCATATCCAGGTAATTCTTTTTGATCGTTTAAGATATAATGATCTGCAATTTGTGAATCTGAAAACAAACGCATTAAAGCGCCGGGTACCATCAATAAGACTGATGCATGTTGCTCCTTTAATAAAGGGAGATAACGAGAAAACTGAATGATATCCCCAAACCCACGTTCAGAGTAAATAAAAATTCGTTTCCCTTCAATCGTATCGTTTAACGAAAGCGCTTTAGAAAACTGTTTTTTACGAAACCATTGATATTCCAAAAAGCCTTTTTCATAGTCTTTGTAAAGAAGCCGCAATATTGCCCGATTTTCGTGGGCCAATGGAGATTGGGGATCAATTTGCAATGCTTTATCGAAACATTGTGCCGCCAGAACATATTCTCCCTTTTTGTGATAGGCCACGCCCAGTGAGTTCCAGGCATTGGCATTGAATAAATTCAACTGAAGTAATTTTTCGCAGGCTTTTATGGCATCATTATAGCGGCCTTTTGATTGCAGCAGCAAATTTAAATGAGATAACGTTCCAATATGGTTGGGATGATATGTAAGGCTTTGATAACAGGTTTCTATGGCAATCTGTATTTTATTTATAGATTGGTACACAAGAGATAAATTGAAATACACATTTGCTGATTCAGGTTTTATTTCCAGGGCTTTTTTTAAATGTTGAATTGCGAGTTGCGGGTTCTTGTGTATGCGATACACTTCACCCAGATTACAGTAAAAGTCTGCATTGTCTGGAAGCGCCACGATGGAACGATTCATATATGCAATGGCAGTGTTGAAATCATTCTTCTTAAAAGCGACAATACCCAAAAAATGGTTGGCATAGGGTTCATTTGGAGTAGAAATCAAAATTTCCTGGGCTATTCGTTCACCTGTTTTGAAATCGCCTTTTTTAAAAAGGGTTTCGAGATTTTTTAGCTTTGTATTTTTATTTTTCATGAGGATATTTCGTTTTATGTTGAGAATCTGACATATTATAAACCCCTTCAGCATGATTTCAGCAGCAGTCAAACATGTTCAACTGCTGCATCAATCTATTCACTCAATCGCAGACGCAACTCATTCAACACTTTTTGAGCAGCAACAGGAATAACTGTCCCGGGCCCAAAAATAGCGCTCGCACCATTTTGAAGTAAGAAATCATAATCTGCTGCTGGGATAACGCCGCCAACAACAATCATGATATCTGGGCGCCCCAACTTTGATAATTCCTCAACAAGCTGCGGCAGCAATGTTTTATGTCCACCAGCCAATGAGCTGAATCCAACAATATGCACATCGTTTTCAACTGCTTGAAGCGCTGTTTCTTCAGGTGTTTGAAACAATGGGCCAATGTCAACATCAAATCCCAAATCTGCAAAGGCTGTAGAAATAACCTTTGCGCCCCGATCATGTCCATCCTGTCCCATTTTGGCAACTAGAATTCTTGGCCGACGTCCTTCTTTTTCTTCAAACTCTCGTGTCATTTGAAGTACTTTCTGAACTTCTTCTTTTTCAGAAAATTCAGCACTGTATACGCCAGAAATGGCCCGAATAGTTGCCTTATGGCGGCCATACACTTTTTCCATGGCTTCAGATATCTCCCCTAAGGTCGCGCGTGCTCTGGCAGCGTCAATACATAATTCCAGCAAATTGCCAGTACCTTTTTCTGAATGTTCTGTTATTGCATTCAGGGCTTCCTTGACTCTTGTGGCATCTCGATCGCGTTTGAGTTGGGTCAGTCGTTCCAGTTGGTTGTTCCGAACTGCTGTATTGTCAACTTCAAGGGTTTCAATGGGATCTTCACGATCCAGGCAATATGTGTTCACACCAACAATTTTTTCCTTGCCAGAGTCGATATTGGCCTGACGTCTTGCCGCAGCTTCCTCAATACGCATTTTGGGAAGGCCTGTTTCGATGGCTTTGGCCATACCGCCCAAATCTTCAACTTCCTGAATATGTGACCAGGCACGTTTGATAATGGCATCTGTCAGTGATTCCAGATAGTACGACCCGGCCCAGGGATCAACCGGACGCAGAATGTTGATTTCTTCCTGAAGAAACAACTGAGTGTTTCTGGATATCCGTGCAGAAAAATCTGTGGGCAGGGCAATGGCTTCATCTAACGAATTGGTATGCATGGATTGCGTATGTCCCAGAGCCGCAGCCATAGCTTCAATACAGGTTCGCGCAACATTGTTGAAAGGATCACCTTCAGTCAGGCTCCATCCGGATGTTTGACAATGTGTCCGAAGTGCCATGGATTTGGGATTTTTCGGATTGAATTGTTTGATCATTTTTGCCCATAATACCCGCGCCGCACGCATTTTGGCAATTTCCATGAAATAATTCATGCCAATGCCCCAAAAAAAAGACAGGCGCGGTGCAAATGAATCAATATCCATGCCGGCATCAATACCCGCACGCACATATTGAAGTCCATCAGCCAATGTGTAGGCCAGTTCGATATCAGATGTGGCACCGGCTTCTTCCATATGGTAACCGGAAATGCTGATACTGTTGAACTTTTTCATCTGTTGCGAGGTATGACTGAAAATATCGGAAATAATCCGCATGGAGGGTTCGGGCGGATAAATATAGGTATTGCGAACCATGTATTCTTTCAGGATATCATTTTGAATGGTTCCTGTCAGTTTTTCCTGTGATACGCCCTGTTCTTCAGCCGAAACAATATAAAAGGCCATAACAGGCAACACAGCCCCATTCATGGTCATGGATACCGACATTTTGTCCAGCGGGATGCCATCAAATAAAATTTTAGCATCCAGGATGGAGTCAACTGCAACACCGGCTTTGCCAACATCGCCAACAACACGTGGATGATCAGAATCATATCCCCGATGTGTTGCCAGATCGAACGCAATAGAAAGACCGCGCTGGCCGGCTGCCAGATTTCTTCGGTAAAAGGCATTGCTTTCTTCAGCTGTTGAAAAGCCTGCATATTGACGAACTGTCCAGGGACGTTGTACAAACATGGTGGCATAGGGTCCCCGCAAAAAAGGCGGCATACCGGCAGCATAGTTTGTATGTTCCAGATTTTTGATATCATCGGCTGTATACAATGGTTTGACATCAATTTGCTCCATCGTTCGCCAGACCATGTCATCAATTGTACATCCATCAGATTCAGCAGATTTTTTCCAGTCATCCATGCTGGTTTTTGATTCGGGTATTGTAAATTCCATTGTTGTAAAATCAGGCATTGTCATGATGTCACCCCCATTTGTTGTTGCAGATTTTCTAAAAATGCAAGGGCATTGGATTTTAAATGTATGAAATCATCCACGCCTGCTTCCTTAAAGGCCTGAATATAATCTTTGGGATATCCGGCCACGATGACAATATTTTCAGTAGAAAGCGCCTTGATTTTTTTCGCCAGTTCTGGAACAAGGTCAGGATAGGTGGCATCAGTGGAGCAAATCACTGCAATTCGTGCATTGGAATCTTTGAAGGCGGTAACCGCATCATCAATATTTTGAAATCCTTTGTTTTCCAGAATATCAAAAGCAGCCAGTTGAAAAAAACTCGTGGAGAAATCGGCACGCGGTTTATGCTGCGGAATGGGTCCCATATTTGCCAGAAATATTGAAGGTGCTTTGCCTGTTTTTTGTGCAAATTCCTGAGTGCGGTACCTTAATTTTTCAAAGGGTTCAGCCATCCGATGTAAATGCAATGGTTTTACCTGCACCAGTGATTCAGATTTTTCACGCATGGCCTGTGTGATTTCTGCCAGTGATGCTCCAAGAGCGGCCGCTTGAATGGCATATTCAAACCAGCCTGAGTCTTTTTGCTTACGCACTGTTTGAAATTTTTCCAGGGATGCATTCACTTGTGCTGTATCGCGCGTTTTTTTGAATTGCCCAACCTTTATTGCACGAGATTTTGCAACCGCTTTCATATCCGGCACATTGACTTTTGGAGATTTTTCTGTGAGATTGGGATACTTATTGGTTCCCACAAAAACTGTTTTTCGGGATGAAATATTTTTCAAACGTTCATCTGCTTTTGCTTTTAAATGATTTTGAACCTGTTCTGATTCCAATGAGGCAAGCATTCCCCCATTCTTTTCAATGATTTGAAATTGTTCCCAGATTTTGTTAGCCAATTGGGCTGTCAGGTCTTCCACATACCACGAACCGCCAGCCGGATCGACAGGATGTTTAAAGTGACTTTCATCACGTAATACGATCTGAACATTTCGCGCTATCCGTCTGGAAAATGCAGTGGGAAGGCCTAGAAGGGCATCAAATGGCTCAACGTGAAGGCTGTCGCAACCGCCGCTGATGGCAGAAAAAGCCTCTGTGGTGACACGAAGCATATTGACATATGGATCGGTTTTGGTTTTGTTATAGGATGACGTTCTTGCATGGACAACCATTTTTCGAGATTGTTCATTGCCGCCAAAAGCGGTCACAATTTTTTCCCATACCAGTCGAGCGGCTCTGAGTCTGGCAATTTCCATAAAAAAATCACTGCCAATGGCAAACTGAAACACCATTGATTGACAAATGTCATCAATGGGCAATCCGCGGGATAAGATCGCTTTAATATATTCCACTGCTGTGGCAATCATAAAAGCTGTTTCGCACACAGCTGTGCCGCCACTGTTATGATAGGGCAATCCCGAAACGCAAATTGTTTTTAATTGCGGTGCGTTTGTGTGAGTCCATCGGGTCAGCTCAGCCATTTCATCATATATGACAGGTAACGATGTGGTCAGTGAACCGGTTTGTGCCATCATGCCCAATGGATCAATTCCGATCCAGCCACGAATATTTGATAATTGATAATCACATGATTTGGCATAAGCCACGAGCATGGCTGTAATTGCAATGCCGGAATCACCACCTTTAATCATAATTGGTATTTGATCTATGGGCACGTCATGAAGTGCCAATTTCCAGTCATCATAAGTGGTAACAGAAAGCCCGCCTGCACCCACGCCAACAACTGATTTCTGATCAGGATCCAGGGCATTTTTTGATGCCCAGTCCAGTGGGATATTGACAGCTGTTTGACCGCGTTTCAGATCTTTTTTTAAAGCTTCATTGGTAACAAAAGGATCTGGATAAACAATTTCCTGTGCCACAAGCCATGACCGACATGCTGCACCTGAGGGAGAAACACCACGTACAAAGGGCGAAAAGCCGGGAAAGGCATTCTTGTGCGGTAAATTGTCCAGATCTTTTTGAAAATACATGGGAGAGATATCAATGCCTTCAATTGTTTTTTTGACAAGTTTTGCAAATGGTGCGCCTTTGAGTTGTGTCTCAACAGTATCACACCATTGTTCATATGTATGCGGTTGAAAATCATCTGTTAAATGTAATTCTTTCTGCATAAATCCTCCAACATTGTTGGCTCAGGATGAGCGTTCGCAAAGTTCCACCAATACACCTTGTGTGGCCTTTGGATGTAAGAAAGCGATTTTCGCGCCACCCGCTCCCATGCGCGGTTTTTCATCAATGAGGCGAATCCCTTTTTCTTTCAGTTCTTCAAGTGCCGCGTCAATATTGTCCACACGAAAAGCAACATGCTGAATGCCCTGACCTTTTTTTTCAATAAATTTAGCGACAGGTCCATCAGGCGCTGTTGATTCCAATAGCTCCACCTCGCTTTCTCCAACTGGAAAAAAGGCGGTAGTTACCTTTTGTGCTTCAACAGTTTCAGCCCCTTCAAATTTTAAACCCAAAACATCAGTCCAAAAATTTTTACCTTCATCAATGCTGTTGACTGCAATCCCTAAATGATCAATTTTAAGAATATTCATTGTAAACCTCCTGTTATAAAATCAAGAAACAACCTGCGCATTATCGATACGTTCTGTTTCCGGATTATTGATTTCAGAATTTGTGGCCTGTTTAAAATTACGAATGGCTTTACCAATACCTGATCCAATTTCAGGTAATTTTCCTGCGCCAAACACAACTAAAACAATCACTAATATAATTACCAGTTCTGGTATACCTATTCCAAACACTTTAAATTCCCCCCTTTTACTTGATAATTGACAGTTTTTTAATTGACTGTCTGAAAAAAAATGTTGAAAATAAATAATTATGATTATGATAAAGTAAGCGATCATAAATTTTTGGTTATGATCGTCCAACTTTGGTTTTTCCTGGCATATTTATTGCCCTCGTTCCCACGCTCTGCGTGGGAATGCATCCTGGACGCTCTGCGTCCCGTGTTTATAATCGGACGTAGCATGTAAGTAAGTAGG
>Ga0272440_1000888_pt1 | contig 25197 bp, 24 predicted proteins | sample SSMMMBAug17_FD_192440 | JGI IMG/M metagenome (GOLD analysis project Ga0272440, IMG submission 192440) | Marine sediment archaeal communities from Little Sippewissett salt marsh, Falmouth, MA, United States - SSM-MMB-Aug17 | ecosystem: Environmental > Aquatic > Marine > Wetlands > Sediment ...
GGCGCTTTAGCGTCCTTTTTCCATTCAGCGTTGGGCTTTAGCCCTACGCTGTTCTTGGATTTGCCGAAACAAATCATTTTTCAATGATCATCAATGAATGTCCGACTTTTTTGGAATGCGCCCATTGCAAGATCCCTTCTTGCATGAATCTTGCAGAATACAAAAGGGCATACGCGACCATATTGTTTTCTATGACCAGAAAAAATGAGTATGATATTTTTCGGGCATGCCTTGCTTATTCATTAAAAATCATTATGAACAATCATAACATAAAAAAATTTTTTGGATTCTATTTAAATAAAGATATTTATGCAGTTTCAATCACCGAAATTTGTGAAATTAATCGCATTGCGAATCTTTATAAAGAAAAATCCTTTGATACCGCAATCATCGGCATGATCAATTATCATGGCAAAACAACACCGGTATATAATTTAAAAAAAATTCTTAACATGAACGATTTGAACCAGGATACATTGACAATGTGGTTTGCTTTCAAACATTTATCAGGCGGAGTGTCCTGCTTTGCCTTTGATTCACTATACAAAATGCTTCAAGTATCATCAGACAGAGTTGATAATGTATTGGAACATAATGCCATGAATAATCATAAACAATATGTTCAAAACTATATTCGCACAAATGAAAAACTAATTCCAGTTTTGAAACTGGAAAACTGGGTACAAGAAACCAAATGAAACGAATAGACAATAGTATATATTCCTTTTTTCAAAATAAGTTTGGCTTTCATTTTGATGAAGATAAAAGGCTACGTCTTGAACATCTATTGTTGAGTCGTATGAAAAAATATGGCCTAACAAATGATAAGGACTATTTAAAACTACTTTGTTCTAAAGGTGGAGACAATGAAAGTCAATTTTTGATTGCTGCTTTTACAGTAGGAGAAACTTACTTTTTTCGAAATTCAAATCATTGGAAAGCACTAAAGAATAAAATTCTTCCTGAGATTATAAAAAGAAAGCTGAATTGCGATGATAAGTCAATACGTATCTGGTCGGCTGCGTGCTCTAGCGGTGAGGAAAGTTATACCATTGCGATTGTTATTCGTGAAACAATTCCTTTTTATCAAAACTGGAACATTGAAATTTTAGCAACTGATATCAATGAATTATCACTTAGTAAAGCCAAAAATGGCAAGTTTACTGAAAATGCCTTTCGAGAAACACCAGATGAATATAAAAAAAAATATTTCTCAAAAACGAAAGGGGCGTATAAAATCCACAAGCAATTGAAACAAATGATAACCTTTGAACAGTTCAATCTCATTTGCAACAATGGCTTTCCAAAGCAATATTCATGTTTTGACATTATTTTTTGCAGAAATGCACTCATGTACTTTTCCCCGGAAATTGCCTTGAGTGTTGTAAGTGCCATGTACAATGCGCTGAATCATGATGGTTATTTATTTTTGGGACATACAGAGGGGCCGCTTACAAAAAATGTTAATTTAAAACCTTTGTCTTTTTGCAATGCATTTGTTTATCAAAAACAAGATGTGCCATCCACGAAATTTCAAGCGAGAAGCAAGAAAAGAAGTCCTTTGCCTCAAAAACTAAACAAACAAAAGAATTGTCCTGTTGTCTATTTAAGAAACAATCAAATCAATGAGAATCCAATACCTGTAAGGCAAAAGAATTATTTTGCTGAGGCGCTTCATTTATTCAGCATTGGAAAAATTAATGAGGCTCAGCATATGCTCAACCAGAATAATGAAAACCAAAACTTATACAGCCTGATTTTGGTTGGATTGATATATATACATAAAAAAGATTTAAATGCGGCACAGGTAATTTTTGAAGAAGCCCGGCTTATATATGATCTCACTCCTGAAACACATATGCTGGGTGCCATGATTCATGAAGAAATGAACAATATTTCGGATGCGATAAATGGGTGTCGCAATGCCATTTTTCTGGATCAGAATTTTTTCTATCCACATCTTCGATTGGGCGAAATCTATCGGAAATTGGGTGATCAGAAAAAAAAACAAAAATCTTTTAGCAATGCCTTGAGAGTGCTCAATGTTGATAATTCAGATCGCATAAAACTTTTTTGCGCAGGCTATAACAAAGAATTTTTAGAAGATTATTTAAAAAGCATTTGAGAAGTCATGAGAAAACGACTCACAACAATAAATTTAGAAAAAGAACTGGAAAATCTCAAAAAAAGCTTTGATCTTGATCAAACAAAGCCATTTGAATATGAATCGAAAAATTTATTTAAATACATTGTTTTTCATATTTCACAAGAACAGTATGCCTGGCCATTGTCATATCTCAAAGAAATAGTCTTAAAGCAATTTGTTGTACCTATTCCTGGAAAATGTGAATCATTATGCGGCGTCTTTAACTATAGAAATCAGGTAATGCCAGTAATAAACATCTATTATTTATTGGGCCTTGGTGCAGTTGATCTGGAAAAAGAAAATATTTTAATGGTCACAAAAGGCTTATCAATAGAATCTGCAATACCTGTAGATAGCCTGGTTTCAATGATCTCAATTGCAGAAAGCGATATTAAGCCGAGACCCATATCATTGAACAGTGAAACTGCATCACTGATAAAAGGGGAAGCAATTATTGATCAACAGTTAATTTCAATTTTGTATCCTGATGCCTTTATCAGAGGATAATAATTATGAAAAAATTTTTAAATGCTCAAATTATAATCATCTGCCTGATGATTATTCTATCTGATGTATCAGCAAACGATACCATAAACATTGGCTTGAACTATCCAAAAACAGGCCCATATTCTGTTCAAGGACTGGATCAGATACGTGCGGCTGAATTGGCCGTGTCTGAAATCAACCTTGAAGGCGGAATTTTAGGAAAAAAGATCAGGTTGATCATCAGGGATTCGGCCTCAAATCCAGAGAAAACGCGAAAAAATGTTCTTGAAATGATAAAAGATTATCATGTGAAAATGATTTTTGGTGGTTCATCTAGTGCTGTTGCTATTGCTGCTAGTGAAATATGTCAGAAGGAAAAAGTACTCTTTTTTGGCACATTGACATACGCTACAACAACTACCGGCATTCATGCGCATCGCCATACATTTCGCGAATGCTACAACAGTTGGATGGGCGCAAAGGCTATTGGAACTTACCTGAAAAAAAATTTTCATGACAAACGATATTTATATATCACAGCCGATTACTCCTGGGGACATAGCACTGAAGCATCTATGCGGAAAATAACTGATACTGAAAACAAAAAGTATCATATTGGGTTAAAGATTCCATTCCCTGAAGCGGGTGAAACCCATTTTAAAAGATCGCTGGCCTTTGCCAATATGATATCTCCTGATGTTCTTGTACTGGTTTTATTTGGAAAAGATATGGAAAATGCCATTCGATTGGCAACATCAATGGGAATGAAATCCAAAATGCAAGTCGTTGTTCCCAATCTGACCTTGGGTATGGCTGAAGGTGGGGGGCCAAAAGTTATGGAAGGTGTTATTGGCGCTTTGCCTTGGTGTTGGAAAATTCCATATATTTATGATTACGAAAATGGAAAAAATTTTGTCGAGGTATTTGCAAGCAAGTATAATCGCTATCCCAGTACATCGGGTGCATCAGCGTATACGATTTTGTACGAATTTAAAGATGCTGTTATCCGAACCCAGTCATTTTACCCGACACATCTGATTTTGGCGCTGGAAGACCATAAATATCAGCTTCTTAAAGATGAACAATACTGGCGAAAATTTGATCATCAATCCATACAGACAGTTTATGCAGTTAAATGCAAGGAAAAAAAATATGTTTTAAGGGATAAATTCAAGCAGGACTATTTTGAAATTATCAGTCATATCTCGGGAAATGATGCAGCTAGAACGCGGGAAGAATGGAACTTTATTCGGGTAAAAGCTGGTAAATCAATATATCTGGAGGAATTATAACGTATTTGGATTATCTTTTCTAAACAGTTTGAAAATTTATAATAAACAGGAGTAATTCACTATGATAAAAAATCGATTTTTTATCAAATCAAAAAAAATTGAAAAACGAATATATTTAAGACTATTGCTTTCATTATTACCTATGCTTGCAATGGTTGTCCTGACATACTATTATTCAAAAGATTTACCGGAAAATAATAAAATCATTTTACAACTTATTTGTGAAAATGGTGCAAATGAAATCAAACGATTTATTCAGACCCAAAGAGAAATATTTAATCACTGGATTCAAAACGATATTTTTGGCATGAGCATCGAGTTTCAAACCCTGGATGAACTTCAGAAACACTTTGATTCCTTGCATCAATCCCATACGATTTTTTCTCTCTTATTGTTAACTGATGTAACAGGGAAAAAAATTCTTGCAATGCCCCAAGATGAAACAGTTCAGTTAAATGACGAGATTGTTAAAAATCTAATTGCCGAACATAAACATTTGAAACACTTTGAGCATTATGTATGCAAAAACCGAATGTCTAAAGATAATTGCCAGTATACTTGCATCTTTGGTTTTCAAACGATGGACTCAAATAGTCAACATAATGGCTACTTTCTGGCAAGCATAGACTGGTCTAAAATGAATGAAAAATTGATTAAGATTCATGATGAAATGATACATAAAAATTTTGAAAACGCCCGAGTGGCATTGATTGAACTTGAAACAGGTCTTGTAATTGATAACGACAATCATATGTTACGCCAAAAAGTGTTCAACCATAATCAATTGGATTCGTGGCTTCGTGAAGGAAAAGTACAGGCTTTCCATAAACAATTAATTAATAACCAAAAACATTATGTTTCATTTTTTTCAGTGGATCCAGATGAAATTCCATATCAATCTTATGAAAGCCATCTGTGTATGGCGATATTCGTTCCTGAATCATTGATTCTTGAACAAATCCGAAAAATTGTTATGACATCCGCTGGCTCTGCATTTATCTGTGCATTATTCGTTATTTTTGTAGGTTTTTTGATTATCAAAGGTGTTAAAGGGCCTCTTAGTCTCGCTGTTGCTGAAATCAATACCGCCTCTGAAGAATTAAAAATTGCTGCCAAACACCAATTAGCAAATACAGGTAATCAAGTGACTTCTACATCAGAATTAAACACAAATATCGAAGAGCAGGTTACATCATCAAGGCAACTTGCTGATATTGCAAATAATTTTGTTACTGCGGCAGAATCTACAAATACTTCGGCGAATCTGGGAAAAAATTCTTTGGAAAATACAGTCAGCGGGGTTGAAATCATAAAAACGCAGGTAGAAAAAATTGCTGATAATATGTTATCGCTCAATGAAAAAACCCAACAGATGAGCATTGCCCTTGATATTATCAATGAGCTGTCTGCACAAACAACTATTTTGTCCTATAATGCGACTATCGAAGCAGTCGGCGCTGGCGATGCTGGGAAACGTTTTTCGGCAATTGCTGAACAGATTATGAAACTGGCAAACAAAGCTACTGAATCTACAAAAGAGATCAGTATGCTGGTTGAAGATATACAGAAAAGTGGTAACAAAACAATTCTGACAACTGAAGATGGAATTAAATCTGTTGATAATGGGATGCAAATGATACTTGAAACTGTCGATCATTTTGACAGTATTCTGACATCAGCAGATCAAACGTTAATTTCTGCAAAAGAAATGGATATGACAATATCCCAGCAAAAAATCGCCATTGAACAATCTGCCGATGCCATTCGCAATATTCAAACAGCGGCTGAAGATGTGAAAAATAGTTCGGAAGAAACACTTCGAACAGCAGAACAGATGCTTAGTATGTCCAGAAAACTTGCGGAATTATAATTTATGGAAGATGAACTTAAATATTTTAAAATTGAAGCAGAAGAACTTCTTGAAAACATGACAAAGGATCTGTTGACCCTGGAAAAAGAAATTGATAATTTAGACCTGATCAATAATTTATTCAGATATGCGCATACGTTAAAAGGCGCAGCCAGTGTTTTCAATCTTCGCATAACATCTTCTCTTTTTCATATGATGGAAGATATGCTTTCCATTATTCGAAAATCAAAAAAAATTCAATCGGATGATATAACTCTTCTATTAGAAGCTGTTTCCATTGCCGAAGATATTCTTGATGCGCTTAAACAAGGACGATCAGAAAACGATATTGATTCCCTGAGCATTTTAAAAAAACTGAAAAAACATGTTGATAAGCAATGTAAAGAAAGCATAAAACCAGATGCAGAAACTTCTGTTGAAAATGAAAAATCTGCTAACGATGTCATTAATTGCCCAAAAAAATCTGCTCCTTTGAAAAGTGCAGACATTGAACAACCAATGTGCCAACAAGTCAGCACGATAAACACAAAGGTAGATCCTGTAAATGTTCGTATCGAATCTCAAGATATCGATCGCTTAACGAACCTTTCAAATGAACTTCTTATCAATAATGCACGAATGAAAGATATCTTGTCTGAAATTAAACAAATCACTAATACCGAAAAATCAACAGACAACTTTGTCGAAAATGAAATTGAAAAGCTGGAAAATGGCATAGAACGTGGTCGAATATTTTTAAAAGAAATTAGTGATATTATCATGACAGTCCGATTGATTGCCATTAGCAATCGGAAATTCTTTTTTGATAAAGTTGTCAGAGATATATCTGTCAAAATAAATAAGCGGGTAAATTTTTCTTTGACTGGTGAAGATATGCTTATTGACAGAGATTTGTTTGAAAATCTGAGAGAGCCCTTATATCATATTCTTAGAAATAGCTTGATTCATGGTATTGAGAGCAATGATACACGAAGAAAGAAAAAGAAAAATGAAATCGGTTCAATTATGCTTGTCTTTGAAAAAAAAGGGGATTTACTTCACATTCAATGCATTGATGATGGTCGCGGGCTGAATCCTGAAAAAATCAAATCTACAGCTAAAGTAAAGAATATTTATAACCATGCAATTATTGATGAAATGACAGATCAGGAAGCATTATCTCTAATTTTTGCTCCTGGCTTTTCAACCGCTGAAAATATCACCGAACTTGCCGGAAGAGGTGTTGGCATGGATATTATCAAAAACACCATTACAAATCTTGGCGGTTTTATTCAACTTGAATCCCAAATTGATCAATTTACAAACATTTCAATAACGCTTCCAGGATCAGTCAATTTAATCGACACCTTTATGGTCAGTGTGTCTAAACACAATTTATTGTTTCCGCTCAAAAATGTTGCTGAAACCCGAATTGTCTGTCATAAAGAAATTGCTTATGAAGCAGGTTCAAAAGTAATTATTTTCAATGATTTACCTGTTCCATTAATTCCCCTTGCGAACTTATTACAAATTGAGCAGCACGCCTCAGATATGAAAACATTCAATATTATTATCATAAAAGATCAGCAAAATTGTGCGGCATTAATCATTGATGAATTTTTTGGAAAAAAGGAAAGTATTGTCAAACCCCTTGAAGGCGCTTTAAAAAAAATTAAGCATTTAAGGTCCTCAACTATTCTAGAAAATGGACATCCCGCTTTTGTTATCAATGTTGCACATATTTTTGAAAAAATACGAAGTATACATGGAAAAGATATTTCCATTCAAAAATCCATTCAACAGGAACCTTTAAGTATACTGGTTGTTGATGATTCATTGACAACGCGGACATTAATTTCGAATATTCTTCTTGAAAATGGCTATGATGTTATCTCTGCTAAGTCCGGCAAGGAAGCGATAGAATTATTATCGCACAAGTCATATAGATTAATCGTTACTGATATTGAAATGCCAGAAATGGATGGATTTGAATTATCCCAAAAGATCAGAAGTATTGATGCTTACGAAAATATTCCAATTATTATTTTATCATCATTGTCTGATGATACAATGAAACGAAAAGGGATAGAAGTGGGGGCAAATGCGTATATTGTCAAAAATAATTTTGATAAACATAACTTTTTATATACAGTGGAAAATTTAATATGACCGCTAGTTACAAAAAAATTAAATTGCTGGTTGTGGATGATTCACTCACAATCAGAAAGTTGGTATACGCAACATTAAAGGATGAACCCGATATTGAGATTGTTGGAGAGGCAAAGGATGGAAAAGAAGCTGTGATCAAAGCAAGGACGTTGATGCCTGATGTCATCCTGATGGATATTATCATGCCAAATATGGATGGGGTTCAGGCAACACAATATATTATGCAAACAGCTCCTTCCGCCATAATCCTGCATTCAGCATCAAAGGAAACAGAGGTTCGTTATAAAATATGGGATGCTATCTCATCTGGCGCGTTGGATACAATTAACAAGGAAATATCAAAAACACATCCTGTCAAATGGAAGAACCAGTTGAAAATGACTATCAGAGCAGCTTCACGAATGAAAAAATTTTCATCAAAGCAAAGATATCCTGGTTCAAAAGAAGCTTCTATTTGCAAAAAGAAGAATAGAAAATGCAACTTACTCGCATTTGGTGTATCCACAGGCGGACCTGCAATAATTTCAAAAATTTTGAAATCTTTTCCAAAAAACTGTTCTGTTCCAATTTTACTGGTCATTCATATGTCCAACACGGGCACAGATATGTTTCCTGAATGGCTTTCCAACAAGTCTGGTATTGACGTCATATTGGCGAAGAACAATATGAACATATTTGACAATAATGGAAAGGTATTGCTGGCACCTCACAATTTACATATTGAAGTTTGCAATCAAAAAATTAGACTGTTCCAATCCGAACCAGTAAATTTTTGCATGCCATCAATTGATGTTCTCTTTTTTTCATTGGCAAAAAATATTTATGTAAACCCGGTTGCTGTCTTGTTAAGTGGAATGGGAAATGATGGTGCAAAAGGGTTAAAAGCCATTCATGATAATGGGGGGTACACCATCTGTCAGGATGAATCAACATCTGCTGTCTTTGGGATGCCCAAAGCAGCAATTGAGTATGAAGCGGCTGATATTGTTCTGGCAGACAACCAGATATCGGAGCACATTTTTTCATTGCCCGGCTTAAATATTTATAAAAATAAGGTCTGAACGCCCAATGTTCAATGTTTCTTTTTGAGAAGCTGCCAATCCTCATTTACCATTTCCTGTATGTCCGCATGATCTTTTTCTGTCAGATGCTTGAAACGACCCTGTACTTTCAGATATTCGGAAACCGGTGTATCTCCCTGATAATTGATTACATAGTCTGTTCCATTTTCAACCTCATACAATGGGAAAAGATTGGTTTGAACTGCAAGTCGAGAAATTGCAACTGTTTGATCAGAGGGAATCCGCCATCCGGTTGGACATGATGCATATGCATGAATGAATCGGGTACCTTGTATGTCTTTGGCTTTTTTAAATTTTCGTATCATATCGTCAGGAAATGCAATATTGACTGTTGCAGCATATGGAATCCGATGTGCTGCTAGGGCATCAATAATATTTTTTTTCCGATGACTTTTCCACGCATTTTTGGGTGTTGTTGTTGTTTGTGCGCCATATGGTGTGGCCGAACTTCGTTGAACGCCTGTGTTCATGTAAGCTTCATTGTCATAACAAACATACAAGAAATTCTCGTTACGTTCACATGCGCCACTCAGGGATTGAAATCCAATATCAAATGTTCCGCCATCGCCCGCCCATGCAACAACTGTTGTTTCTGTATCCCCCTTCATGTCCAGGGCTGCACGAACACCACTTGCAGCAGCACCACTGGTTTCAAAGGCTGTATGCAATACTGGCACTTTCAATGATGTTTGTGGATGAACCCCTGCAACAACAGCCCAACAACAGGCCGGTATAACCAGAATTGTTTTAGGGCCCAGGGCCTGAAGTGCAAATTTCATAGCGATTACTGCCCCGCATCCTGGACATGCCACGTGGCCGGACATGATATAATCGGTCGATGGATATTTTGACGTCATAATACAACCAGATAGCGTTTCTTGGCTGGTTTTATTCATTGATTTTTCCTTATTGCAATTGATTATTAAGGAACGTTCTGAAAATAAGTTTGTATCGGGGTTTTTGTACTGTAGAGACGTCGTATGAGGCTGCGTTTCTACAGTACATTTACCTCAAAACGAAGAATATCAATAAATAGGGAAATTATTTTCAGAGCATTCCTAAGAATTTAATCCAATCCAGACACTTTCATTTTCAGGATTATTTGCCTTTTCAGTGCGATCAAGCATTTCAAAAAAATGTTCAACAGTAATATCTCGTCCGCCCAGACCAGAAATGAAACTATAAATTTGTGGATGTTGATTACTGGCATACATTGCTGAACGAAGTTCTTGCGCAAATATTCCACCCGCACCAAAAGAACAATTACGATCCAAAACAATCACTTTTTTTGCATGCGCCAGACATTTACGAACAAAGTGGTATGGAAATGGTCGAAACATTTTCAGTTTGAGCACACCCACTTTATGTCCTTTATCACGCAATAATTTTACTGCGTGGCGACAGGTACTGGCCGCTGTCCCTGCCATTACAAATATATATTCCGCATCATCACAGGCAAAGGGTGTGATTGGCCCATAGGTTCGACCAAAAACAGTTTCAAATTCTCGTTCAACATTCATAAAGTTTTCTAATACAGATTGCATGGCAGTTTGAATGCTATGCCGCATTTCCATATAATAAGCTGGTGGTGCCATCTGGCCGATTGCAGAAGGATTTTGTAGATCCAAGACAATGCGAGGCTCAAATGATGGCAGAAATTTATCCACAGATGCCTGATCGGGTATATCAACCGGCTCATAAGTATGGGATAAAAAGAATGCGTCAAGTACAACCATGACCGGTAGATTAACTGTTTCAGCCAGTCGATACGCCTGAAGCGTCGTATCTAAAACTTCCTGACCAGTTTCACAGTATAACTGAATCCATCCAGTATCGCGTTGGGATAAACTGTCGGATTGATCCATCCAGATATTCCATCCAGGTCCCAATGCGCGATTAACTTCAGCCATAACTATCGGTAATCGGGCACCGGCTGCCCAATGCAGAAGTTCATGCATCAATGCCAGGCCATGAGATGACGATGCTGTAAATGTTCTGACCCCTGCACTGGATGCGCCAATACACGATGCCATTGCAGAATGTTCACTTTCCACGCAAATAAAACGTGCATCCAAACTGCCATCAGCACAATATTCGGATAACGCTTCAACAATATGTGTCTGGGGTGTGATTGGATAGGCAGAAATAACTTTTGCCCGTGCCAGACGAACAGCTTCCGAAACAGCATGACTGCCTTCAAGAACGTGTTTCATGGTTCAACCTCCAAATTCATGGCATCACGCGGACATTCCACAATACAAATGCCACATCCTTTGCAATAGTCCATCAATATATGCCTTATATCATTATCCCACTGAATGGCCATTTCTGGGCAAAATATCCGGCATGTATCACAATCATTGCAAATGCCACAATTAAAACATCGTGATGCCTCTTGAATCATTTGAGATTCATCAAATCCAGAAATAACTTCATCAAAGGAATTTAAGCAAAGGTCCTGAGATAGTTTGTTAACCTGAACTGCCGGGATGTTGGGAAAATATGCCGTGTTGATTTGTTCAAAGTTAACAATTTCAGAATTTTTACGTTGTTTTCGTTTCCCTTGCTGATAAATTTCAAATGACATGGCTGGCCCAGTTCCAACCTGACATTGATGACAAATACTTTTTATTTCAGTATCAGTATCAGTAGTATCAGTGTTGATTTTCAATGCATCCAATACAATAACTGCTTGCTTTCCAGAAGCCAATGCGTGGGTGACTGTTTTTTCCGAAGTTGTCAGATCGCCACACCAAAAAACCGGCATATCTGATATTTTTTTCATCTGGCAGTGACTCATGGATAAGTCCCATTGATCGTTACGCCACATCATTTCCATTTCTGCACCAATGGCAGAAACAACATGATTGACCTGTAAGGTTTCCCTTCGATTGCCATCAGGAATATAGGTTTGACGTCCATCCTTTGATTTTTCGCCGGATTTCATAACCTGAAGGCTCACTTGCAAGTGATCAGTTGCTTTTTGGATTGCAATCGGTGACAGACATTCTTTCAATTCAATGCCTTCATCAAGTGCTGCACTGATTTCATGTGAATGTGCAGGCATCTCTTTTCGGGTTCTCCGATATATAATAATGGGTCGAGCCCCCATTCGTAACAAAGATCGGGCAACATCAATTGCAGTGTTCCCGCCACCAATAACAGCAATGGTGCCTTCCAGAGATAGCGATTCCTTTGTGCGAATTTGATGCAACAAATGCAAACCATCAATGGCATGATCAGCACCAGAAATTTTTAACGAGATGGCTTGTGCATCACCACAGCACAAAAAGATGGCATCATATAAGTGTTTGAAATCATCCAGTTGCTTCATTGAGACAGGCTGGTTATATTTAAATTGAATACCATTATATTTGAGTCGTTGAAGCTCTTTCATCAGAATTTGTTTGGGTAAACGATATGATGGAATACCTGATGATAATAGACCGCCAGGATTATCTGATTTTTCAAAAATATCACAATGATAGCCCAGGCATCTTGCAAAATAGGCAACAGAAAGACCTGCCGGGCCAGCACCAATAATACCAATTTTTGCGCCATTTAGTTCTGGATAGTTAAAAGATGCATTATTATTTTTGATCCCCCAATTACCAACAAACCTTTCAATATAATGGATGCCAACAGATTGATCCAAAAATTGACGATTACATGCGGATTCGCATGGATGAAAACACACCCGCCCACAAATTGCGGGAAATGGGTTTTCCATTAGGATTGTTTTCAATGCGTTTTGATAATCTTTTCTGGAAGCGAACATCTCAACCTTTGCAACATCAATACCCAAAGGGCAGGCATTACTGCAAGGTGCAGTTTTTTCTTGATATTTTGGCTGGACAAATCGCCATGTTCCGGTTTTGTTTCCCAGGGTGTTTGTCCGAGATTGTGAAATCAACAGAGAAACATTGTTGGGGGATTGTGTTTGAATTGATTGATTCATATTTTTGTGTGCTCCGAAATATCACAATTTTTTGTTTGGCAGCAATTTTCCTTTCAATAACTGCCAGAAAGAATGTCGTTTTTTTCGTTGAAATTTTATTTGAGTTTGCCGGTTCAATGCTTTTTTGCGGGACCATCTTCCCCAAAAGCCGATCATGCCAGACTCATAAGCCCGATCAACATGTTCATGCTTGACATCAGTTCCTTTCTCACTGTTTTGAAGCGCATCTCTCAAGCAACTGGTTTTATGTTCACAGGCCAGACATGTTTCAGGCGACATGCGGAGTCCATTCACTTTCATTGGGAATACAATATCTAGGTCGCCAAAACAGTTGGGGTATTGATTCTTGTAAGATGTCATATATGGTGTTGTTTCCGATCAAGCTGCAAGTTATAATTATTCAACTCATTTCAAATTTAACTTTGCTTTTAGTAAAGCCAGTTCTTGCAATGCTTTTTGTGCCCGCCGGGCTTCATTATCAGCACGTTTGGCTTCATTATCAGCGCGTTTGGCTTCATTATCAGCGCGTTTGGCTTCATTATCAGCCCTCTGTTTTTCAAGATTTGCCTTATGTGCTTCTTCATTGGCCCGCTGTTTCTCAGCATTTGCACGCTCTGTTTCTGCCTTTGCCTTTTGTTCACCCGCTTGCAATATTTTTCCTTCATGATCAAACCAAACCAGCCACTCTGTATTGAACGATTGATATAAGCCTTTTTGTGTTTTCATTCCCAGTTGTAAATCTGAAAACCAGATACCATTTTTTTGTATTCGTTTCCATGGAAAAGCTACATATTTGCCAGATTGTAATTGATACGCATGAAGACTTGTTTTAAATATATGCCCTTCAGGATCATATATCACATAATATTTAATTCCCAACGATTCGTAGCGTTTTAATTTTGATGAACGTTCATGACCAACTGTATTTGAAACCACCTCAATTGCCACCTCCGGTGGTTTTCCAAATACATCAATCATATAACACCGATTCTTTTTTTTCCAGATATCATCAGCAAGTTTTACATCCATGCTGAGAAAAACATCAGGAACAATAGGTACAGTTGGGGGATCACCATAGATACCAACATTGGCGCATGCCATGAATATTCGATCTACAGACCAACTTGTATATAGAGCATCGGTTAGAAGTCTCATTTGTCGTTCAGAAAATATACTATCCACTGGTTCATCATCCTCCGTGACAAGACTATCATAGTCATACTCAACTTTTTGCTTTGTAAAAAATCCAAAATGATTTGAATACTCTTTTACACAAGGTGTGAATTCATCATTAAAGGATTTTGTTTCATATGAGAGAGGCGTTACATACATTGATTCTTCCTTTCCCTGTTCAATAAATAAAATATGTTGAAGTTCAACCAGGAAAGATCTGAAAAAAAATTGTTATCCGACTTGACAAACAAGGCGGATTATTAATCTGTCATCAATCAGTCTGTAAATGTCAGGGTGTTAAAATAATTTCAATACGCCTGTTCTGCATGCGACCTTCCGGCGTATCATTGGTATCGACAGGGCGATAGTAGCTATATGCAGAAATACACAATCTAACCGGATCAATTCCACCCTCAAGTGCTAAAAATCTCACCACTGAAATTGCGCGTGCAGCAGACAATTCCCAATTTGAAGGGAATATTTGTTTGATGGGGCCTTCAGCAATGGGAATATTATCTGTATGTCCTTCAACCCGAATGGTGTTGTAGTTTTGTGTCTGATTGCGCAATGATTCAGCAATATGAAGCAAGGCTTCTTTCCCTTTGATGTTGATTGTTGCGCTGCCTGAATTGAATAAAATTTTATCAACAAATGTCAGTTTGAGCTTTCCCTCCATTTCTTCCAGTTTAATTTCTTGAGATGCGATTTGATTTTTTAAAGATTTCTCAATTTGCTTTTTGGTCTCATTCACCTGTGCAATCACTTTATTTTGTGTTTGAATAATGGTTTTCTTGCGATGTAGATCCTGTTTTAATTGAACGACATTATCCATGACATTGTCAAGCTGGTTGGTCAATTGCAGTTTTTCAGTTTCAAGCTTTCGTTTTTCAACCTCAAGACCGGATATATTTGTTTTGCTTTTGTGTAATTCTACTTCAAGCCGCTCAATTTGTTTTTTAAATTCTGATATTTGCTCATTACTTTGTGCAACATGATTTTGATAGTCTTTTTCCAGCTCAATGTACGTTGTTTTTGTAACACATCCTGAGTATATAAAACAAATTATCAAAAAACAGAGTATCGAATAAGCATTTTTATTCATGGTATAATCCTCCATATATTTTATTTCAAAAATTAAATTAATAATCGGCCATTTTCCATTATCATTGTATTATCTAAAAATATTGTAGGTGAAATAACAATCGTATCAATATGCAAAATGCTTTCATTGGTTCCGCCTGGATAACTGGTGTTATCTCCAAATGCAATATGACAGGTCCCCAATACCTTTTCATCCTCGAGAAGATTACCAGTGATGCGGGCATTTGGATTTGTACCAATGGCAAATTCTGCAATAAATCGCGCATTGGAATTGCAATCTTTTTTTTCAGATGATTCAATCATGTGCGCAAAACGTTCACCAGAGGCTGTTTTTTCAATATCAACAATATAACCATTCTTGAGATCAATCCGAGTTGGTTCGGTAATTGTATTGCCACAGCGATCAACTACCAATATACCATTTGCATTTTTGGGCGCCAATTCGCTTTCCCCATCAGGCAAGTTTGAAAAAGAACCTGGTGTTGTTATTTTACCAATGGATTGAACAGGCATGTTTCCAAGCTCAACAATTAAGTTGGTTCCTGAGGGTGATGTTATTGTTGCAAGCTTATGAGATTTCAGGGCATTGTAAACACGCGCTGAAATTTTTGCAATTTCATCATAATCTGCGCTTAAGCCACGTATAAATGAATCTTGTGTGATTCCTGGTAAGGTCGCTATTCGTGTTTTATAGCGATTACAGGCATTTCTTCTTGCATGGGTGTGCGAGATGCTTTTTTGAGTTGGCGCGACAACAACATCCACTGTTGTAAAAGCATCTGCAACCCATTCTGGCGGCTCTTCACCATTAATTTTTCCAGTAGGGTACACAAGCCATCGACAGTCCATTGCAATTTCAAGTCCTGCACAAAACAATGCTTGTGCAATTTCTGTTGTTTCTATATTAGAAACGATCAATAGACGTTCATTGGGTTTCAATCCCATGCATTGCTTCATTACTGTTGATGCAGCTTCCATTAATTTGGGTTGTATAGGCATTTTATTCTCTTAAATATGTTTAGGGACGTTCTAAAAAAAGTTAACACTTTTTCGAGATAAAACTATCTTGGGAATGCGCCCACTCTGCTTTAATATATCGAAAAAGCCGAAAACCATCCATTCTTTGGAAAAAAATTTTCCGACATGGCAGCCATAAACGTTCCATCTAAAAATTGGTCAACAAAAGGCTTTGGATCTGGTGCAAAGTAATATAAAATAGCTATCAATGAATAAAGATAAACATAAAAATGCCAGTTGTCCATACTTATAAGCTTGCATGCACTGCCAAATGTCCATTTGATACGTGCTGATGAAAACTCAATGCTGTAGATTTCGTCCAATACAAGATGGCTGAGATACCCCACTACGACAAAAAAAATACCTAACCATGATTTTATGGGGGATAGATGAAATAACTGTTCGCAAATAATCCCCACAATTAAGCCAAATGCAAGTGCTGAAGGGATTGAATGAAAAAGTCCACGATGAACTGTATACCATGTAAATATTTGAAAAATACCATATCGAACGATAGAAAAAACTGCCGCCCAAATGAACATCATTTCAAGTATGGATAGTTTCCCAATCCGAAGAAATAGAACTAAAAAGGCCAGCATAACCCCCAGAAAATTAAAAAAGTTTTTTAATGCTGTGGATGTATCGGAATCAATGTCAGGCAGTGTGCCACTAAAAGTCCCCAGACAAAAATAATAGACAAATTCCTGAGGACCAATTGTGCCTGCACCATAAAAAACAGTGGTAGATATCATACTGACTACTGACGCTGTTCCTAAATGGGTGTTAAAATCAGCCATATGAATGTTAGATCTATCGGGTTTTTTGCTTGAGCTGTTTGAGTTGATCGATTTTTCGTTTCATCATTAACAGATCGATCCATCTGTGCATTATTTGAGGCAATGCATTGGTTGATAATTTATTTTCAGACATTTCAGGTATGGGAGGCACTATTTTCATTTCAGTTTCCGGAACAACACTTTCACTCAAATCGGTCATGACCATAATCTGATCCAAAACAGCCGGATCGAACTGTGGTATGGATTGTTTTTGTTGGCTAACATCAAATTCATCCAGTGCAGCATCAAGTGGCATCCCTTCTTGATCATTGGCAAACCCTTGATCAAGTGTTTCTCTGTAATCGGTCGGTGACTCTTTTTTTAATTGGACAATTTGTGCATCCAATTCAGATACTTTTGAAGCAAAATCGGTCCGGTTTGGATGCTGCTGCTGTAATAGTTCATAGACCTCTTTGGCTTTATTGAATACGCCGTGTTTTTCATATAATTTGGCGAGTGTTTCTGTAACGATTATATGACTCATGGTTTTCTCCTTGAAAACGTAATTATTGTTTCGTTATCCCGAATCATCCCTAACTCTGTGCGGGCAATTCGTTCAACATATTTTGGATCATGCGAAAGACGTTCAATCAACTGATGCAAATTGACATTTTCCTGCTCAAGAGATTTACTATAGCTATAGAGTTGCTGATATTCATGCTGTAACTCATATAGTTCAATAAATCCCTGATCTCCCCAGACAATAAAAAATAAAAAAAAACTCAGGAGAAGAAAGATGAACAATATTCCCATGCGATTGATTTTAAGCATAATTTCCTTAATATAAGCACTCAAATTAATTGTGCCTGATTTTTAATAAAAAAAATTTAAAGCTATATGTTAACATGATCCCTGTATTTTTCAAGGAAAATATAATATAGACCAGTAGAACGATAGATAAAAAAAACGAAGGCCTTCATTTTCAATCGTTCTTTCAGGGCTAAAATCACTGTGAATCAATACCCTGGGCTTTATTAATTGAGTGTAACCAAAATTATAGGTCAAATCGAAACCAAGCCTATGAGCAAAACCAATGTAGGGGTGAACCGGGCGTATGTAAAGTTAAGGGGAAATGAATATCATACAAGGAATGCTCGATTTCGGCAACCCCAAGAACAGCGTAGGGCTAAAGCCCAACGCTGAATTGAGAAAGGACGCTAAAGCGCCCTCAATACCCAAAAGCTAATTATTAATTCACTGTTTATTTATTTCAAAATTGATGAAAATCATGATATTCCCAATCAGTACCTATGTTGTATTGAGGGCGCTTTAGCGTCCTTTCTCAATTCAGCGTTGGGCTTTAGCCCTACGCTGTTCTTGGGGTTGCCGAAATCGAGCATTCCTTGTATGAAATCCACTTCCCCTAAACTTTACATACGCCCGGGTGAACCTTATGTTCGCCCCTACATTGGTTTCGGACATTGGTTGGAATTGGTCTGAAGCAAACATTTGCCTCAAATCGAACAATATCAATAATGGAGAATCTATTTTCAGCGTATTCGCATGGCAAAAAACAAACTTGACCTGACATAAAAGACAGCATATAATTAAAACTTAAACCAGAAAATGTCAGATATAAATCAGGAGTATGTGAATGATAAAAAAAATACCATTTGATCTGAAAAGGATCAAAGAAATTATTCAAACCTATCCCACACCATTTCATATCTATGATGAAAGCGGATTTAAATCGGTGGCAAAAAATTTAAACAATGCATTTTCTTGGAATCAAGGATTCAAAGAATTTTTTGCAGTTAAAGCCACGCCAACCCCTCGAATCATACAAAGTCTGTCTGAGGAAGGATTTGGCACAGATTGCAGTTCTATGGCTGAACTTCTATTATCTGAGCGTATTGGCATTGTTGGTGAAAATATCATGTTTTCATCAAATGATACCCCTGTTCAGGAATATGTCAAAGCAAAGGATTTGGGGGCGATAATCAATCTGGATGATATTAAACATATTGGCTTTATGGAAAAATTTGCTGGCGGTTTACCAGAGCTTGTCTGTTTTCGTTATAATCCAGGGCCATTGCGAAAAGGGAACGTGATCATTGGTAATCCTGAAGAAGCCAAATATGGATTTACTAAAGATCAATTATTTAAAGGGTATGCTCAACTGAAAAATCAAGGTATCAAACGATTTGGACTTCACACAATGGTGGCGTCCAATGAACTTGATATTCAATTTTTTGTGGATACTGCGATCATGCTTTTTGAACTGGCAGTTGAACTGCATAAACAACTGGATATTAAACTCGAATTTGTGAATATGGGCGGAGGAATTGGCATACCTTACAAACCCGAACAAAACCCGGTGGATCTTACACTTTTGGGCAAAAAAATTCAAAATGAATATGATCAATATATTGGAAAAAATGGTCTTGACCCAATAAAAATCTTTTTTGAATGTGGTCGCATGATTACCGGCCCACATGGTTATTTAGTTTCCAAAGTATTGCATATCAAGGAAACTTACAAAACATATGTTGGCCTTGATGCATGTATGGCCAATTTAATGCGGCCTGCAATTTACAATGCCTATCATCATATTACTGTTTTAGGAAAAGAAAATGCGCCATTGGTAAAGAAGGTTGATGTTACAGGCTCTTTATGTGAAAACAATGACAAATTTGCCATCAATAGAGATTTACCGGATATAGAACCTGATGATATTGTTGTTATTCATGATGCCGGCGCACATGGCTATGCAATGGGTTTTAATTACAATGGTAAACTGAGATCTGCTGAACTGTTGTTAAAACCAGATGGGTCGGTTGAGATGATTCGGCGTGCTGAAACGATTGCGGATTATTTTTCAACCATGATTTTTTGAGCATGAATGATATTCAGAACAAAGCGAAGCATCTACAAAAAATAATATCTAACATGTGTCCACTTGTCGTCTCTTTTTCAGGCGGATTGGACAGCAGTTACTTATTGGCAATCGCTATTGATACCATCGGTCAAAAGAATGTAATAGCTGTAACCGCCCAGGCACCTTTTTTTTCGCCATTTGAAACGCAGTATATTGATTCTGTTATAGAAAAAACAGGTGCCAGGCACATTGTTTTCGATCATCAGGCTATGGAAGAAAAAATATTTACAAATAACCCGCCAAATCGTTGTTATCATTGTAAGAAAATGATTTTTACTACCATAAAAAAAATTGCAGATAAATACAATATTCACCATATTGTCCATGGGGCCAATACAGATGATTTAAAAGAGTACCGCCCTGGCACACTTGCAGCACAAGAGTTTGGCATAGAAGCCCCTTTGACTGACGCTCACATGTCAAAAGCAGAGATTTCAATTTATGCAAAAGATATGGGGCTTGCCAACTGGAATCAACCCGCTATGGCCTGTCTGGCAACACGCATTCCTTATTATTCGGTGATTACACATGAAAAATTATCAATGATTCATCAGGCAGAATGTGTACTGTTCAATATGGGCTTTTCAGGTGCGCGTGTCAGATGGATTGATCGGACAGCAAAGATTGAACTACAAAAAACGCAAATGCCAGATTTTTTGAAAGGACAGTATCAGGATGAACTTTTTAATCAATTGAAAGATATTGGATTTTTGGATGTGATCGTTTCCCTGTAAAATTAATTTAAATTATCAAACAATGGAGCAAAATATGATCAATCGGATAATTTCGATTAGTTTTTTAGGTTTTATTTGTATATCAAGTATTTGCCTGTTTGTGGTTGCGCTGTTAATTTGGCTTTTAACAGTCTTATTTGATAAGAGACTTACAATATTGCATTTATTTTCTTCATTTTGGGCATCAATTTACATCTGGTTAATGCCTGCCTGGTCTGTATCAGTTAAAGGCAAGGCGCATATTGATAAAAATAAAACCTATGTTATAATATCAAATCATCAATCATTACTTGATATTCTGGTTGCATTTCGGATTTTTTTTCATTTTAAGTGGGTTTCCAAGGTCGAAATTTTTCGCATACCATTTATTGGTTGGAATATGCATCTCAATAATTATATTGCCTTGAGACGCGGTGATAAAGGGAGTGTGCAGCAAATGTTTGATGATTGCAACAAGGCCATATCTCGGGGGAGTTCGGTTTTTATGTTTCCGGAAGGCACCCGCTCAAAAAATCGAGAATTAAAATCATTTAAAACAGGCGCCTTTATACTGGCAAAAGACAACCATGTACCAATTTTACCGATAGCTATTTCAGGCACCAGAGAAGCATTGCCAAAGCATAGTCTAAACTTTCATGGAAAAAAACACATTATTGTAGAAATTTTGCCAGAAGTTTCATCCGAAATTGTTGACCGGTTATCCCTTGAAGAGCTGTCTGCCAAAGTTCATTCAGTCATACAAAGGCAAGTGACAAATAATTATGCCATTATTGATGCCAAAACTGTTCAATAAGTTAAGCACTGTTTGGAATTCAGGAATTGTTCAATTTTTTTTATGTGCAAAGATGCCCCATGAATACACAATTCATGAGGCAATCTAAAACAAATCTGATTATGAATTAATTCATATCGTCCCAGTCCATCGGACCTCTGCCACCGCCATGAGAGCCAGGGGGGCCCATATGTCCTTTGCCCCGACCATGCTTGCCATGATGAAATCGTCTGAACTGACTTTTCAACTGTATAAATCGATCTTTTCCCAAAAGTTTGCGGACTTCAATCACAAATTTGAATTTGTTTTTCATCATCTGTTGTCCGGCAACATGCATGGTCTCAAATTTTTTCAATGCGGCATCTTCATCAAATGGGTCTTTTTCCATGATGGCTTCCATTTCCAATTTCTTGGTTTCCATTTCGCTTTTGACCTGAATCATGGCTTTACGTTTTTCCATGAACAGTTGATCCAAAAATGTTTTTTCATCATCAGTGATTTTCAAACTCTCTACCACTTTTGGCATATGCCACCATTTTCCAGGCGGCAAAAAACCATGCCCACCCATTTTTGCAAATCCTGTTGATGTCAAAATAAATGCACACATACAAGTCAATAAAATTATTCTTTTCATAATACACTCCTTTTGTTTTGGGGACAAATATCCCCCTGATTTTTTGGGAAATAAACCCTCCCCCATTACATGGATAAAATACATTTATCCATAACATTGTTATTATTTTATAAAACTACGAATCATCGACCGACAGGGTCGAGACTGGAAACACATAGTCATAAAATGGCGTGGACATAATTTCGAATTCATCAGCCACAATATATTGAAAGGTGACTGGCAAAATGGAATAGGTTCCATTGTTAATTATGTCATCAGTCAACATGTTTTCAATAGACGCTTTTGTCTGCTCAATGGCAAGTTTATCTATATTATTATGCTGTGTTGGCCAAAGTCCAAATATAGCCCCCACACAAATCATAATCATGAATGTGTAAACGAGCGCATTTTTCATGCGAAAGAATGCAGGGGAAACTGTTTTTTCAATTGAAATAGGCCGCAAATTTCGTTTGGGTTTGGGTAGAAACGCTCGAGACAGTTGTTTAAAAGCGTCCAATTCCAGTTGTAAAGAGGTTTGCATGTCTTGACAAATTTTACAATCTTGCAAATGCATTTTTTCGCTGGCTTCCAATTTGTCAGGATCAATTAAATTCCATAATATTGCATCATCGTTAAGATGTATTGTTTTTTGTACTGACATATTCACCTCTTTGTTATTTGCAGAAATTCACGAATTTTTTTTTGTTTCTTAAACTTTTGTAATGCACGAAATAAATGTGTTTTCACTGTATTTTCATTTTTTCCCAATGCCAGAGCAATATCCTTGATATCCAGATCATCGATGAATCGCATCATAAAAACCTCCCGCTCCCATTTGGATAAATCTTTGGATAAAGATTTTAACAGCATTGTAAATTCTTTTCGATTCATTTCTGTTTCAGGCGATGCATTTTCAGATGATTCACATGTCTCTGATTCTAAATCGCCTGTTGTTCCCATAAAAAACAGGATACGTTTTTTACGAAAGAAATCAATAACGCGATTGCGTGCAATTTTATATAACCAGGCTTTAAACATCTTATGATCTTTTACAGTACTTATACGTCTAATGACTTGAATAAATATATCCTGCGTAAGATCTTCGGCATCAGCCTGGTGATGAACGCGATAGTAAACAAATTGAAAAATATCGTTTTGATAATGATCAATCAATTGGTTTAACGCATATCTATTGCCAGACTGAGCCGCTTTGACCCATCCTGATATTTGATCCATATTATATTCCTGTTTCAAACAATGTTTGGGCTGTTTGATTGGATAAGACGAAAAAGGATTGGAATCAGTTTACAAAAATATTAATTTTTGCATTTTTCTTTCAAAATTTCAGATAATTCTCGGGTTAATGTCAGAACCTTTTGAGTTTGTTCCAAAGTCAATGAACCTGTACCACAGCTTGGCGTTATCAACGATTGCGCCATAATCGTTTGTTTTGAAAATCCTAAGTTTGTCACAGCATCCACCTGGGATTCCCATTTTGCTAAAAGTGATTGTGCGGTTTCATTTTCAATATCTTCTGGTCGTGATGTGGGAACAATTCCCCATGCAAGAATTCGTCCCCTGGCCAAAAATTCTTTTACCGCATCCTTGAACAAAATAAAATTATCAAAATAGGAATAGGCATCAAAGCTAAGAATATCGGTATTTGATTCAAGCGCTAACGACCAGTCACCATTGGCACAGATATGAATTCCCGCCAGTCCATTGACATCATGAATGGCATCGATGCCACATCCCAAAGCTTCCATTACCTGTTCTCTCGATATGCTGATATAAGCAGATGACCCAAAACTGACAACCCCCGGTTCATCAAAGAACACAATTGGCGGATTGGATGAATACGCTGACAGTTGCAACACCTGCCATTTGGCATTCATTGCCACATGTTTGGCAAGAACATCTCTAAGGGTATCATCATAGAAAATAGATCGACCATCCTGATCATTTACACCAATCCCCAATGTAATTGGCCCTGTAACCTGACCCTTTACTGTAAACACTGAAGGTTTGTGATTTTTTAGCCAGTTCAGAAAGACATAAAAGCCTTTGCCTGTTTCATGGCTCAAGGCAAACCTTGATTGCATCAGCGCGTTTGAATCTTGTGATACTGTCAGATATTCCTCATAATATGCAACCAGTTCCTGTTCAAAAGAATCTTTTTTGGTGTCAATATAAATGCGATCAGCTTCAATGGTCAATCCTGGCATACCGGGTACAAATTGGCGAATCATGCCTTCCTGTTTGTATTTTGGAAGTTGTACCCAAAGTGGAATTTCTGATGAATAGTCAAAGATCATTTTTGTTGCCAATTCATGGTCTTCCATCGGCAAACTGCCAATCAGCAAAGACATGCAATTTGTTTGAAATTTCATAAATTTTTTTCTCCTTTATTGATTTGATTACATGCAATTAATATTTTCAATGTGCCACATTTCCAGATTTTTCCATGCATCTGTCATCATTGAATTCAGTTAAGAATATATCCTGCAATAATAGATCTGTAAACCCTAAAATTCACCTGTTGATACAGACATCGCATGTGATGTCTCTACTCTTCATTTATTCCAACATGAACATTATCAATAAATGAGAAAGTTATTTGCCTTAGGAATTCTCGGAAAATAAATTCCCCATTTAATATGTGAACCAAATACTTTAAAACGCAATATAATGTGCACTGATGATTTGAACAGTAAGCAAAGCGTAGCAAGAAAATAATGGTACAAGTATGTAGCGCACATAATATTGCGTTTTAAAGTATTTGGTTCACATATATTGAATTCCTAAGTACGCTCATAAATTTTCGGGTAGATAAAAGTAAAACCAACCAAAATTGTTCGCCCGCCTGGAGCTGAAGCTCCAGGCTATTCCTGTGTCGTCCCTAAAGGGACTTGAAGTGGGGCGAATTCCAAAAAAGTCGGACATTCATTGATGATCATTGAAAAAAGATTTATTTCGGCAAATCCAAGAACAGCGTAGGGCTAAAGCCCAACGCTGAATGGAAAAAGGACGCTAAAGCGCCCTCAATACCATTAAGCAAATTATCAATAAATTGGTTGATCTTTTCAATATG
>Ga0272440_1000889_pt1 | contig 25174 bp, 19 predicted proteins | sample SSMMMBAug17_FD_192440 | JGI IMG/M metagenome (GOLD analysis project Ga0272440, IMG submission 192440) | Marine sediment archaeal communities from Little Sippewissett salt marsh, Falmouth, MA, United States - SSM-MMB-Aug17 | ecosystem: Environmental > Aquatic > Marine > Wetlands > Sediment ...
AGAAGATGAATAAGATGAATTAAAAGTGTTTTATTTCATCTTATTCATCTTCTTCAGTGTAATCCTGGTTCAAAAACAAAATAAACAATTATTAAATGAGGAACTTATTTTCAGAGATTTCCTTAGCATGCTACACTCTAATCATAACAAATTGAACATTTTTGAAATGGGAACTTATTTTTCAAGTATCCCTATAAGAACCAGCCACAATCCAACTGGTCAGACAAGTCTGGCCAGTGGAACTTGTCTGATGAATTCAAGTAATCATAAAAAAAATTGGCCAAAATGCCATAAAAAATTAAGGAGAATAAGAAAATGCGAGTCAGCAATTTATACAAAAACAAAAAAAATGTTATCTCAATGGAATTTTTTCCACCCAGAAATGAAAAAGCGGCACAAAGTTTTGGTAATATAATTGATAATTTGGCTGCTATGAAACCAGACTATATGTCCATTACTTTTGGTGCCGGTGGATCAACTCGGGATGGTTCATACCAGACAGTCAAACAGGTGATGATTGAAAAGAAGCAACCTACTGTCGCCTATATCGCAGGTTTTGGATTGGGCCCGAATGATATCAAAGATGTACTTGATAAATACAGTGATCTGGGCGTTGAAACAATCTTTGTAATTCGCGGCGACAAACCCAGAGATGATAATTTTGTTCCGCATCCGGACAGCTTTTCATATGCATCAGAAATGATTGCGTTTATCAAGAAAAACTATGACTTTACCCTGGGATGCGCCGGCTATCCAGAAGGCCACATTGAGGCAGAAAGTTTAGACAAAGATATCGAGTATCTGAAACTAAAGGTGGATAATGGTGCAGAATATGTTGTTTGTCAGTACTTTTATGACAATCAGTTTTATTTTGACTTTGTAGAAAAATGCCAGGCAAAGGGAATTAATGTACCGATTATTCCAGGGATCATGCCAGTATATACTGTCAAAATGACACAGATGCTGTCTAAAGTCTGCGGATCGAAAATTACTGATGCCCTTCAAAAGGAACTTGATGCTGTCGATGCTGAAGATAAAGATGCTGTCTTGAATACAGGTATTCAATATGCGCTGAATCAGTGTAAGGGGTTGCTTAAAGCGGGCGTGCCTGGACTTCATTTTTATACAATGGACCGAAGCAAGTCTACGACAGAAATTATCAGTCAGTTGAGACAAGAGAATTTGCTTTAAATATTGTTTTTTTGAAATGGGCAGACCTGATTATTTATCACGTCTGCCGCCAAGAGTAAAACCATTGTAATTCAATAAATAATATGCCAAAACAAAATCCCACAATAATTGACATTGAATCCTTACAAAAGAAAATCGAATCCCAGGCGAAAGAAATCAAATCATTTCAACAAAAGAATCAATTTTTTGAAATGCTGATCAAAAGCCTTCCCGGATTGTTTTATCTTTTCGATGACCAACTTAAGGTGTACCGATGGAATAAAAATGTCGAACTGGCCACCGGCTATTCAGCTGAAGAAATCAATAATCGCAATCTATTTGAGCTTTTTGCTGAAGAAGAACAGCAAAATGTCAGAAAATCTATTCAGCATGCATTCACGACAGGGTCAGGAGTTCTCGAAGCCACGCTGTTGACCCGAGATGGCCAAAAGAGTAATTATTTCTTTACTGGCGTGACTGCAACAATTGATGGCACATCTTATCTTCTGGGCATGGGCATTGATATCAGTGAACTAAAAAAAGCTGAGGATAGCATTCGTGAAAGTGAAGCCCTTTATCGCATATTTGCTGAACGTATGACTGAGGGCGTCGTTTTATGTCAGGCGCTGGATATTATTTTTGTCAATAATGCCATGATTGAAATGCTGGGGTATAAAAAATCTGAAGACATGTTGAATCATCAAATTCTTTCATTTATATCCGATCGCTTTACCATGTACTTTATGGAAATGTTTGAATCCCTTGAGAATCAAGCCACTGGTGAACGTTTTTTTCAAGCGCGATGGCTAAAAAAAGGGCAGTCCGAAATCTGGGTTGAAGGACGCGCTATTTTAATTCAATGGAAAGGTAAACCCTCTGTCTTGCTTACTGGACGAGATATTACCAGTGCCAAATTGCGTGAAATTTCCATGCAGGAAGAGACCGAACATCTGCGGCGAGAAAATGTAAACCTTCGATCATCCATGAAAGACCGATATCGCCTGGGGGCAATTATCGGTAAAAGCACGGCAATGCAAAGTGTTTACGAGCAAATTTTAAATGCATCAGGTACTGATGCCAATGTGATTATCTATGGCGAATCCGGCACCGGCAAAGAACTGGTTGCCGCAGCAATTCATAATATGAGCCGGCGAAGAGATAAAAAATTTGTTACAGTCAATTCTGCCGCCATCCCTGATAATCTTTTGGAAAGCGAGTTTTTTGGCCATAAAAAGGGTGCCTTTACAAATGCAAATACAGACAGGGCAGGTTATTTAGATATCGCTGATGGTGGTACATTGTTTTTAGATGAAGTGGGCGATCTCGGTATCAATCTACAGGCAAAATTACTTCGGGCCATTGAAGGTGGTGGCTATAATCCTGTTGGTAGCAATGTCACCAAAAAATCAAACTTTCGAATCATTGCAGCAACCAATAAAAATTTATTGGAAATGTCCAAAAATGGCGATGTCCGAGAAGATTTCTTTTTTCGTGTGCATATTATTCCAATCAAACTGCCTCCCTTGAGAGAACGTAAAGATGATATTCCATTACTGGTTGAATCCTTTATAAAAAAATACTCTGAACATAAAAAAAATGTTATCATTCCCGGACAAGTTATGGAACAGCTTATTCAATACGACTGGCCGGGCAATGTTCGTGAATTGCAAAACGTTATACAACGTTACCTTACTGTGCATCGGCTTGATTTTCTGAAGGATGAAAGTGCATTATCCATTATTCCCAAAAAGGAACGTATTTCTTTGACCCATGAAACAAAACCCTATTCTCAACTAAAAGAAGACATTGCAGATCTTGAAAGAAAAAATATCATGGAATCCCTGAAAAAATCAAAGGGAAACAAAACAAAAGCCGCAGCGCTTATGGGATTTTCAAGAAAAACGCTGTCAAGAAAAATGAAACGTCTCGGACTTGTTTAGGAAATCTCTAAAAAATATGTTCCTCATTTATTAATTGTTCATTTTGTTTTTGAACCAGGATTACACTGAATAGGATGAAATAAAACACTTATAATTCATCTTATTCATCTTCTTCAGTGTAATCCTGGTTCAAAAAAAAATGAAAAGTTTGGTACGCATATACTTGATTTTATATTGTTGAACAGTCAATCATTTTTAAATGGGGAACTTATTTTCCGAGCATTCCTTAAGCGTATTGTAAATTAATTGATAATTACAATCAATCATTCACTCATTTACTTCTAGATTTCAGTATGTTGCATATCAAAATCAGCGCTGATAATCAATACTCAATCTCTATTGCAATTTACCATCAATATGGTATAATGATCTTTCAGTGTTCATTAACATTGAATAAACTTATGTGTTTAGATAAAAATCCCAAAAGAAAGGAAATCATATGGGACTTGTTGAAGACAAGATCAATGCGCTTTTAGAGCGTGAGGCACAAATCCAACAAATGGGGGGTGATGTTGCAGTTCAAAAGCATCATGATAAAGGAAAGCTCACTGCAAGAGAGAGATTGGATATTCTTTTTGATTCAGGAACATTCAGGGAAATTGATGCTTTTGTGAAACATCGTTGCGTTAATTTTGGTATGGAAAATGTCAATATTCCGGCGGATGGCGTAGTAACCGGTCATGGTTTGATCAATGGGCGACCGGCCTTTGCATACTCTCAGGAAAGTACATCCAAAACAGCAGGCAGCCTGGGTGAAATGCATGCAAAGAAAATCTGCAAAGTAATGGATATGGCGCTGAAAGCCGGCGTGCCTTTAATTGGCCTCAATGATTCCAGTGGCGCCCGAATTCAGGAGGGCGTTGATGCATTATCTGGTTATGGACAAATTTTTTATCGCAATTCAATCAGCTCAGGCGTGATCCCACAAATTTCAGCAATTATGGGGGCAACAGCCGGCGGCGCAGTTTATTCGCCAGCAATGACCGATTTTATCTTCATGGTAAAAAATACCAGCTATATGTTTATTACTGGCCCACAGGTTATTAAATCTGTTACAGGTGAGGAAATCTCCTTTGAGGAACTCGGCGGTGCCATGACCCATAATGAACGTAGTGGTGTTGCGCATTTTGCCTGTGAAAATGATGAAGATACCATTAATCAGATTAAGCGGTTGCTATCGTATATTCCATTGAATAATATGGAAGATCCACCTGTAATTGATACCAATGACAAAGCAGATCGTATTTCAATGAATTTAAATTCCATTATTCCAGATGATCAAAATCAGCCCTATGATATGAAAAAAGTGATTCAGGAAATTGTTGATAATGGTGAATTCTTTGAACCACATCAATACTTTGCGAAAAATATCATTGTCTGCTTTGCCAGACTTAATGGGCGAACAATTGGTATCATTGCCAATCAACCTTCAATTCAGGCGGGTTGCCTGGATATTAATGCATCAGACAAGGCCACTCGATTTATTCGTTTTTGCGATGCTTTCAATGTACCCTTGTTAACCATTGCAGATGTGCCGGGATACTTGCCAGGAAAAGATCAGGAATGGGGTGGTATTATTCGTCATGGGGCCAAGTTGCTATGGTGTTATTCTGAAGCCACTGTTCCCAAAATGCTTTTGGTCACACGAAAAGATTATGGCGGGTCGTACCTTGCCATGTGCTCAAAAGATCTGGGTGCAGATATGGCTTTTGCCTGGCCAACTGCTCAAATTGCAGTTATGGGCGCACAAGGAGCCGCAAATATTATTCATCGAAAAACCATTCAAGCTGCCGATGATCCCAAAAAAATGCGCGCTGAAAAAATTGAAGAATATGAAAATCTGTTTTCTAATCCCTATTGTGCAGCCAGTCGAGGGTATATTGACGCTGTTATTGAACCCTCACATACTCGGCCCAGACTGATTGAATCCCTTGAATTATTGTGTAATAAGCGCGAAATTCGACCACCGAAAAAACATGGCAATATTCCCATGTAATATCATATTTCAGGGATACACCTTACACAGAAAGGATTCATTATGGATAAAAAAAAGATGTCCATTGCAGTCGCAGCAGTAACGAACTACATTTACGAAGAATCATTGTCCTGTGCTGTAAATTTAATGACACAACCCAAAATTGCGCCGCGGCCCAAAGTTGCTCCTAATACGTGGGGAACAAGTGGTCGTTTGGATGCCATGCAATTGCGACAGTTGATGCAATTGAGAACATTTAAATCAAAGGGATTTTAAGGTATGCTTACCTTACAAATTCATCTTTGATATTGATTTATATCAAACTTGCTTTTTGTAAGTATAAAAGGAGAAATTTTTCATGCATGACATAAATGACATAAAGGTTCAGTTAACCGATATGAATTATGAACCGACTCGGCCCAAAGCAGAAAATCCAGTCAAAATTATGGATTTATCCCTTCGGGATGGTCATCAGTCGTTGTTTGCAACCAGAGGCCGTACTGAAGACATGATTCCTGTTGCAGAGTTGATGGATGAAGTTGGTTTTTGGGCAGTTGAGATGTGGGGCGGTGCGACTTTCGATGCCATGCATCGCTTTTTAAACGAAGATCCCTGGGAACGTATTCGCACATTGAAACGTTATTTTAAGAAAACACCTTTTTCAATGTTGCTTCGGGGGCAAAACCTGGTGGGCTATCGAAATTATGCTGATGATGTTGCGCGTGAGTTTGTCAATCGCGCGGCAGAAAATGGCATGGATGTTTTCCGCACATTTGATGCTCTCAATGATTATCGTAATTTTCAAACAGTTGTGGAAGAAATTAAAAAGGCCAAAAAACATTTTCAGGGATGTATTTGCTACACCATGACCCAACCCAGATTGGGCGGTGACGTGTACAATCTGGACTATTTTGTTGCAAAAGCCAAAGCACTGGAAGAAATGGGCGCTGACAGTATTTGCATTAAAGATATGGCTGGCCTGATTGCGCCTTATGATGCCTACAATTTGATCAAAACCCTTAAGGAGAATGTCAGTCCCCCAATTCACCTGCACAGTCATTTTACTTCGGGCATGTCTCCCATGTCACACCTGAAAGCGATAGAAGCGGGTGTTGACATTTTAGATACCTGTATGACAGCTTATGCCTATCGAACCTCTCATCCTGCTATTGAACCACTTGTCATGACATTACTTGGCACCAATCGTGACACCGGCTTTGATATCAAACTGCTGGCAAAAATAAATGATATCATGGAAAAAGAAATTATACCCAAATATATGCATCTTGTGGATGATTCCAAATTCTCAATAATTGATATTAACGTCCTGCTGCATCAAACACCTGGCGGAATGCTCTCCAATCTGGTTAATCAACTTCGTGAAATGGATGCGCTGCACCGAATTGATGAGGTGTATAAGGAATTACCTCGTGTGCGAAAAGAATTGGGCCAAATTCCATTGGTAACACCAACCAGCCAGATTGTTGGCACACAAACTGTCAATAATGTATTGTTTGATGATGAAAATGAACGATATAAAATGATTACAGGCCAGGTCAAAGATTTGTGCTATGGATTATATGGAAAAACAGCTATCCCAATTGATCCAGAGGTTCAAAAGAAAGCCCTGAAAGGCTATCCCAGAGGTGAAACACCTATAGATACAAGACCGGCTAGTGTATTAGATCCAGAACTGGAAAAAGCCAGAGAAGAAATTGGCGATTTGGCTGTTGACCAGGATGATTTAATTTTGTATACTATTTATCCAGTTACCGGCAAAAAATTCTTGAAATGGAAATATGGTAAGGAGCCTGTCCCTGAAGATGTCAAGCCCAGAACGTTGGATGAATCCAAAGCCATGATTGAAACCTTGAAAAAAATTCGTAAAGGTGAAATCGCTATTCCTGAAAAGAAAGAAATTCCTGAAAAAGGTGAAAACCTTCGTATTTTTAATGTATTTGTTGAAGATGAGTATTTTGAAGTGGGGGTCGAACAAGTCGGTGGCGCATCAATGGTGAGTTATGTTCAAGCAGTTACAGCAGATTCGGCACAAACCGAATCTGCACTACAACATCCCGCTACAGCTCAGAATTTAAATGCTCCGGCAGCACCTTCCCGGATAACGCCTCGGACGCCATTAATGCCACCACCGCCGCCGCCAAAGCCCAAATCACCTGCACCGAAACAAGAATCTGCTCCAGAGCAAGCGTCTCTTGCTGATGGTACACCCCTTAAAGCACCCATGCCCGGCATGATTGTCAATTATGAAGTTAAAGTTGGCGATTCTGTTAACGAAGGTGACACAGTTGTCATTCTTGAAGCCATGAAGATGCAAAATGCTCTTCCCGCACCTGCGACAGGGACTGTTCAAGCAATTAATTATGCAAGTGGTGACTCGGTATCAAAAAATGATATTCTTTGTGTGATTGGTTAATCTAATTTGCACACAATTTTTCCATCCCCGATCCACACTAAAAAAATTGATTGTCAGATCGGGGCATGGAATTTGCCACACATATTTTGAGTGCAACAAAATGTCCCAATTTGTTTTTTCACCGGTGTTACACTCAAATTGTCTTTTTACAATCAAAATTTTTTGATTGGTCAATTATTTGGTGTAATCAAAATTAATAATTTGATTATACTGACAAAATTTTCTTAAGAGGAGATAATATTATGCATAAATTTAAGACGAATCACGTAATAGTGAGCGTTTTGGTTCTTTTTTTATGGATTTCATGCGGTGAAGAAAACCAAAAAATGTATGAAACAAAATATCCTGATGATTCAGTCAAGGAATCTGGACTTCTGAAAAAAAACGATAAAGGTGAGTTTCAACGTGAGGGTGAATGGAAACTTTTTTTTAAAGATGGTGCGCTTAAACAAAAAAAACAATATTTAATGGGCAATCTGGATGGCCCCTACGAGGCATATTTTAAAAATGGAAAAAAACGAGAATCAGGCAGCTATGCAAGCAATGAAAAAGCAGGAAAATGGTGTACATGGAATGAAGCAGGTCAAATCCTTCAGGAAATTGAATATGAAAAAGGTTTAAAAAATGGCAGTTATATCATATATTCTCCGGATGGCCAAAAACTGGTACATGGTGAATATAAACTTGACAAAAAAAATGGCAACTGGATGAAATACTTTCCCAATGGAAAACAAAAAGAAAAAGGTGGTTACATGAATGGTAGAAAACATGGCTCATGGTATACCTGGGACGAATCCGGTCAACTGATTGAAAACCTGAACTATGTAAATGGTCAGGTTAGCAATCAAAAATCCTACAACCGAAATTCACCTAAGCCAAATCAACCATGATGATTATTAAATATTGAGGAAAAATACGTATAAATTTTTAACAGATATCCAATACTTACCAGGAGATAATAATGAATATTCATGAATATCAGGCAAAGGAGTTGTTTAAAAAGCATTACATCCCAATTCCTGATGGCGGCGTTGCATTCAATGTTGACAGCGCAGTCAGTATTGCTGAGGCACTCCATGACTTTCCAATCGTTGTAAAAGCTCAGATTCATGCCGGTGGTCGCGGAAAAGCGGGTGGGGTTAAACTCGCGAACAATTTGTCGGAACTTAAAAAATTTGCAAAAGAAATGCTGGGCATGACATTGATTACGAAGCAAACCGGCCCCAAAGGCAAGCGTGTCAACAAAATTCTGATTGAATCCGGTGTCAATATTGACAAAGAGTTGTATTTTAGCATTTTACCTGATCGCGCTTCCGCCAGAATTGTTTTGATGGCAAGTCTTGCCGGTGGCATGGATATTGAGACAGTTGCGGAAGAAACACCAGAAAAAATTGTCAGGATTTATGTAGAACCGCTTTCAGGGCTTCAGGGCTTTCAATTACGACAACTGGCTTATGGTCTTGAATTGTCCCCCCCTTTAATTCGACAGTTTTCGGCGATGGTCCGCAATCTTTACGAGTTGTTTGTGATGAATGATTGTTCTCTGGTGGAAATCAATCCACTGATTATCACCAGAGAAGAGCGACTCATGGCAATTGATGCCAAGATTAATTTTGATGACAATGCATTGTTTCGTCAAAAAGAAATTCTTGAATATCGTGATATTGATGAAGAAGATCCATTGGAAGTCGAGGCATCAAAATATCAGCTAAATTATATTAAAATGGATGGCAATATCGGCAACATGGTCAATGGTGCAGGGCTCGCCATGGCGACAATGGATATTATCAAACAGGCTGGCGCTGAACCCGCTAATTTTCTCGATGTTGGTGGTGGTGCCAATGCCGAACAGGTTGAAAATGCATTCCGAATCATGCTGAGCGATCAGAATGTTAAAGGCATCCTTATCAATATTTTTGGCGGTATTTTACGTTGTGATGTTCTGGCCACTGGTGTGGTTGAGGCATCAAAAAAAGTTGGACTGTCATTGCCAGTTGTGATTCGTATGGAAGGTACCAATGTCGAGGCCGGTAGAAAAATTCTGGAAGATTCCGGATTAAACCTCATGACTGCGACTGATTTAGCCGATGCTGCCCAAAAAGTCGCGCAAATGGCCCAGGCCTGATTATTTGAATAGGAGAGAAGATATTATGAGCATATTTGTTGATAAAAATACACGGGTTCTTGTCCAGGGCATTACCGGAAAGGAAGGCTCTTTTCATGCGCGTCAGTGCATTGCCTATGGTACAAACGTTGTCGCAGGTGTTACGCCAAACAAGGGTGGACAAACAATGGATGATGTGCCGGTATTCAACACTGTTGTTTCAGCTGTGAATGAAACTGGTGCCAATTGTAGTTTGATATTTGTACCAGCCCCTTTTTGTGCAGATGCCATCATGGAGTCTGCTGATGCCGGTATTGAATTGATTGTTGCCATTACTGAAGGTATCCCGGTATTGGATATGATGAAAGCCAAACAATTTATTAAAAACTATCCAGCACGACTGATTGGCCCCAATTGTCCGGGGATTATCACACCTGGAGAAGCAAAAATTGGCATTATGCCTGGAAACATACATAAACCAGGCGGTCCCATTGGCGTTGTCTCTCGATCCGGCACCCTGACTTACGAAGTTGTTCATCAATTAACCCAAAATGGTCTGGGGCAAACAACATGCATTGGTATTGGTGGCGATCCGGTGAATGGCACCAATTTTATTGATGTGCTTGAAGCTTTCCAGGATGACAACAAAACGCAAGGCGTTGTTATGGTAGGTGAAATTGGGGGAAATGCTGAAGAAATGGCGTGTGAGTATATCAAACAACATATGACCAAGCCTGTTATTGGCTTTATCGCGGGTTTGACTGCGCCTCCTGGACGACGTATGGGGCATGCGGGTGCGATTGTTAGTGGAAGTAGCGGCACCGCCCAAGCGAAAATTCAGGCCATGAAAGATGCCAATGTCAAGGTTTGTGAAAACTTGGGAAAATTGGGTGAAATGGCCAAACAGATCTTTCAATAATGGAATATATTTATCATGCATGAAATGGGTATTGCCATTCAGATTATCAATATTGCCAAAGCATCCATACCAAAAAATCTCGAAGGGGTGCCGGTTGAGCGTGTCAATATTGCTGTGGGCAAAATGTCAGCCATTGTACCTTCAAGCTTGACATTTTGTTTTGACATTGCAATCAAAGAAACGCCCCTTGAAGGTGCGAAACTTCATATTGAAGAAGTACCGGTCACCCTTCGGTGTAAACGCTGTAATTATAACTGGACTGCTGATCAGCCAGTCTTTCTGTGTGAAAAATGTCAACAAAGTGAGATTGATATACTTTCTGGACGTGAATTGGATATTGTTTCTATTGAATTGGCTCAGGATTCTTGACCAGTCAATTCTGTTCCTTCTATATTGAATGATATTTTATTCTTGACCAATCATGAAAAAATATAGATTAGATAATATTAAAGTTAATCCTCTTTGCGTTTGGTGCAGGTTTCATTAGTTCATTATTTGTTAATTAACCGACGTTTGATACTTGGAGAAAAAAAATGGGTACAAAACAAAAATATTCAATTTTGTGTATACTGCTCCTTGGTATTCTTGGTGCAGCCTATTATTATCTATCATTAGAAAAGCGTCCAAAAAATTTGATTGCAATTGTTGGCAGCCAAAAAATTACGATACAGGATTTTGAATCAGAAATGAAAAGACGTGGTCGCCATCAAGCAGCTAATTTTGATAAAAATCAATTATTAGATGAAATGATTTTAAGATCATCAATGATTGAGCAGGCAATGAAAGCAGGCGTTGATCAAAAACAAGATTTTATCAGAATGTATGAAAATATGCTTATTGGGCAATACAAAAAGCATTTTTTAAAACCCAAAATTGATACTGTTGATATGACTGCCGATGAAATCCAAAGATACTACTCTGATAATATTCAAACATATACGCAGCCTGCCAAAGCTCGTCTGGCAATAATCTATATGAAAATCCACTCCAAAATGTCTGATGCCAAAAAGCAACAAATCATGGACAGAATGATTGAAGCACACAACAAAGCAAAACAAAAGATTCCTGGAAGGGGATTTGGCCCGCTTTCTGTTCAATATTCCGAAGATCAGGTTTCTCGCTATAAAGGCGGTGACATTGGATGGCTTTACGAAAATCGCTCTTATAGATGGGATGAAAATATTGTAAAAGCTGGTTTTGCATTATCTAATATTGATGATGTGAGCGATATCATTTCAACAGATAAAGGGCTCTATATTGTCAAACTTCTGGACAGAAGACCATCAACAGTAACTCCTTTTAAAAAAGTTCAAGCAAGAATTCGCCACAAACAATTGCTCGATAGAAGAAAACAAACCGAAAGAAATTTTGAGAAAAATGTCAAAGAAAAGACATCAATAAAAATTTACCATGATGTTTTAAACCAAATTACTGTGCCCGAAAAAACACTGCAAAAAAATCTGTTACCTGTTCCTTCTCCATAGAACGAATCGTATTAAATTCTTGACATAAATATTTTTTTGAGTTAGTATTAATGGTTTTATAGATAAAAATTATTATAGAAAGTTAGCCAGGTGCGTATTTATAAACAATCTAATAATTTAAATACGCCTGATTATTGACAGGCTTGCAAAAAGGCAGGCAAATATGGTCGTGTACTTTGGTTTTCAATCTTGCATGAAAAGAACAAAGTAGAACGACGTTCGGGGAAAAGCTTATGAATAAAATCCATTTTATTGTATTTTCATCGAGAGGCACGCATTCAAAGCAATTCAGCGTAAACAAAATTTTGATGTCAACCGCAACCATTGCTTTTTTGCTTTTGTTGGTATCACTAATTTATATTGTACCGGATTATACGTTTCTAAAAGCAAACTATGTCAAAGATGCTTTGCTCAAGCAAAAACTTGAGAACAAAACAAACGAACTGGTCGCACAACGTCAGCAAATTAAAAAATTTGCAAAGGAAGTCAATAAACTAAAAAATCGCGTAGCCTATCTCAGTCAGTTTGAAATGAAAGTTCGTACATTGGCCAACTTGGATATGCCATCAGAAGATAGTATTTTGAGCGTTGGTGGTACATTACCCGAGGATCTGGATGCCAGTCAATCTATTGAGGAAACGCACAGCGCTCTAGTGCGAAATATGAATGATCAGGCAGATCAAATTCAGACTGCAACCTTTTGTCAGGAAAAAAGCTTTATTCGCTTGCTTGATGCCCTTCAAGAACGTCGCGAAATTCTGGCATGTACGCCATCCATTCGGCCAACAAAAGGATGGTATTCATCACCATTTGGATACAGAGTTTCCCCTTTTACCGGACGTCGTGAATTCCATAAAGGCGTTGATATAGCCAATCATTCTGGTACCAAAATTCTTGCTCCGGCAAAAGGTCTGGTAAGCTATTCTGGTCGAAAGGGCGGGTATGGCAGGATGATTGTTATTGATCATGGTCATGGCATGGAAACACGTTATGCGCATATGGATCAACTGTTCAAAAAAGAAGGCGATATCGTTAAACGAGGTGATATCCTCGGCACGATGGGCAACACCGGTCGAAGTACCGGACCGCATCTGCATTATGAAGTTCGATTGAATGGTGCGCCTATCAATCCCACGAATTATATTGTGAACTAAATAAAGGGATAAATCAATATGGCTATTGTGAAACCATTCAAGGGGATTCGCTATAACACGAATAAACTTGATATTTCTAAAGTAGTGGCACCACCTTATGACGTTATTTCTGAGGAAGAACAAGAGGCATATTATGCCTGTGATCCTTACAATATAATTCGATTGATACTGGGGAAACATCTTAAAGGTGATGACAAAACGAAAAACAGGTATTCACGTGCGTTGGAATGCTATACGACCTGGCAGGATGATGATTATCTCATTCGTGATAAACAGCCCGCATTATACTTGACATCAATGGACTTTACCATTGATAACAAACAATTCAAAAGATATGGACTGATTGCATTAGTCAGGTTGGAAAGTTTCGATTCCGGCGTGGTAAAACCGCATGAGAAAACATTTTCCAATATCAAGTCGGAACGTTTAAAATTGATGATTACCTGTCAGGCAAATTTTAGTCCGATATTTTCATTATATCCAGATAAAGATCGTCTGGTACTGGATACATTGCTTCAATCTGTGGACAATAAACCTCCCGAATTGACCTTTGATGATGATAAAAATCAATCCCACAAATTATGGCGCATCCTTGATCAAGATGTGCATGCCAAAATTGAAAAAGTAATGTCCGAGAAACCCATATTCATTGCTGATGGTCATCATCGGTATGAAACAGGTCTTCAGTACTTGAGCCATCTGGAGCAGGAAAAAGGGACACTTCCAGAATTTCATCCTGCCCGATATATCATGATGTATTTATCCAGCATGGATGATCCGGGGCTTGTCATTCGTCCTGCACATCGTCAATTAACAACATTGCCACAACAGCATTTAAATGATTTTTTAAATAAAGTGTCGCAATATTTCGATATCAAAACATTACCCTTTGATACGCATTCAAAGTCTGTTGTATTGGCTCAGTTCATGAATGAACTGTCTGAAGGTAAAGACTTACATCGGCTGGGAGCGTATTACAAGAATCATTCTGCATTTATTCTGTTGACATTGAAACCAGGCGTTATGGACAATGAACAAGAAATCGAACCTGCTTTACGCGATCTTGATGTTACCCTGCTAACCCAGCTTATTTTAGAACGTATATTGAATTTAGATCAAAAAAGTCAGGATGATGAAAACAAAATTACTTATACCACGAGCATCGAACAGGCAGTTAACAATGTTGATCAGGGGACATGTGATATGGTCATGTTGCTCAATCCCACCCGAATTGACCAAGTTGAGGCAGTTGCCAATGCAGGATTGACCATGCCGAGAAAAAGTACGTATTTCTATCCAAAAGTCATTACCGGATTGGTTATTAATGATCTGGTTTAGCATCAGGATATCATAATGAAAAAAAGATATATCTGTTTTATAGTCGTTTCATTTTTTATATTGGTTTCATCCATACCTGCACAAATAATTAATATTCGGGCAGTAGGCGATATTATGATAGGTTCTCAGACCCCCAAACCGGTATTGCCCAATGATACGCATTTGAATCAAGCAAGGAAAATGAAACCATATCTTGCTGGTGCTGACATTGTATTTGGAAATCTGGAAGGCGTTTTTGTTGAGCCGGATACAGTCCCCACAAAATGTTCGGAAACTTCACGCAATGCAAAAAAATGCTTTGAATTTGGCATGCCATCGGAGCTGGCAGATATTCTGGTTGATATGGGATTCACAGTTTTAAGTATTGATAACAATCATACTTCAGATTATGGCGATGAGGGGTATCAGTTAACTTCTGACATACTGGCGGACAAAGAAATTAATGCTGTACCAAAAGGTGGACATGTGATCGTCAGGATCAAAAAAAACCGCATTGCTGTTGTCGCATTTGGATTTACAAAAAATTCATATCTTTTAACCAATATCAAGCAAACAAAAAGAATCATATCTGGATTATCCAGGAAATACCCGATTGTTATTGTGTCATTTCATGGTGGCAAAGAGGGAAAAGATGCCGAACATGTCAAAGATGAAATGGAAATGTTCTATGGTGAAAAACGAGGGAATCTGATTGAATTTGCGCATGCTGCCATTGATTCAGGCGCAGACCTGATACTTGGGCATGGTCCTCATGTTCTGCGGGCACTGTCATGTTATCGCAATCGTTTGATTGCTTACTCTCTTGGTAATTTTTATACATTTGGACAATTTCGTCTTAGCGGGCCGGCGGGCATAGGCGCAGTTTTGGAAATTCAAATTGATGATCATGATGGGCGGTTTATTAAGGGAAAAATTATACCAACTGTTCAGGTCATGGGTGGCGTTCCGAAAATTGATCATAAAAAAGATGCCATAAAAATTATTAAAGAATTGACAGAATCCGATTTTCCAGAAACTCCTTTAAAAATTTTAGCAGATGGCACGATTAAAGTGAATTACTAGTTAACTTTTGCTTACAAACCAATACTGAAAAGCGAATTTTAGAAATCAGATACAATGGAATAATGAATGCCATAACATAAATGTTAATTAATATGTCAAGAACATTATTCAGCACAGAAGAAAAAATTATATACACAACAGAACAGCTGTTGTCTGACAATATCCATGCCGACAATCCTTTGCTAAAAGATGTCAAAGACCTTTTGAGCAAATACAAAAAACTATACAAACAATCATCGAGACTGATAAAAATGAGCGATCGTCAGCAAGAACAATTGCGAAGTGCTGAATCCGCTCTCAGAGAAAGTGAGGAAAAATATCGGGGTTTGTATAATTCCAGCATTGATGGCATCATATATTTAGATATGGAGAATCGTATTCAAGATGCCAATCCATCGTTTCTGAGCATGATCTCATACACGCATCAAGAGCTTATTGATAAAAACATTACAGAATTAATCCCATCCAAATGGCACAATATGATACATGATATTAGAAATAATCAAATCCTTACCAGAGGCCATACTGATGAATATGAACAGGAAATAATTGATAAGAATGGAAACTGTATATCGGTTTCTATTTGTTCATGGCTGATACGTGATGATAAAGATGATGCTGTTGGTATCTGGTCGATCATTCGGGATATCTCAGAACGAAAACGTGCCGAACAACTTAAGGCAGATGTTGAACGTATGGTTCGTCATGATCTGAAAACACCATTGAATGGTGTCATTGGCTTATCTCAACAGTTGATTCAGTCAATTTCGCAAGAAGCCCAAATGGCTGAAAAATTGGAAAAGAAAATCCAGGTTGTTTTAGGTGATTTCCAATGACCAGATCATAACTGCAAATCTAACCGAATCGTCTTTTTTAACCACCGAATCAACTGATAAAGATAGGTATAATTGCCAATTTCCAGATATACAGTACCTGTCATGCCTTCCCTGAGAGACATATTCTTGTTTGGAAATGCGACACTCACCCTGTAAAATCGGGCTATACCTTTCATAATATGCATGGGAGATATTTTGGATACTTTCCCAGAAAATATGACATCCGGCTTATTATTGATAATAAAATAAGCCTGTGTATCCGGTTGAATGCCTTCAATATCACGTTCGAGAATATCAATGACGACCTTATATACTGATGTGTCGATAAATCTTCCAATGGGATCACCTTGTGAAAGTATGGAATGGGCCAGGGCATTGAGATTTGTTTCAAAGATGCCTGTATAAGGTGCCATGATCACTAGATTTGCTTCCCTGCGCATAAGATCGTTTTGGGCATCAATCATTTGCAGTCTCAGTTTTTGAAGTTTTAACAGTTCAGCAGCATTACCAATGGCGAGAGCAGCTTGTTGAAGTTGATCGTTTGAGCGCATGTCTATGCTGAGTGCTTTGCGTTGATCCTCAATCTCCTGATTTGTCTGCACAAGAATTGTTTCATCTTTATGATAAGCCAGTTTATTGATATCGACAGTTTTGACATATCCACTCTCATGTGTACGCAGCATCTTTTGATTATTAGGTTCAAGGGTTGCCATCAGTTCCAGATGTTGTGGAAATGGATAAAATATAAAGCCATATAAAAAAACTGTCAGAATTACCCCACTGGTTATCCGAACACTAAGCCTTGAAAAAAATGATTTATGTTCAGTCATAATTAACCTGATAAAATTAACGAATTTGCCAAGCATTCGACCAAAAAATTTGTATACAATAACACATAGAATGAGCAGCCCCGCGCCATGAAATGTAGAAATTAAAAATCCACCTGCCAGAAAAACCAGACCTGTTAGCACGTTAAACATATAGATGGAGACCAATACACCAAAAATTCCCAGTATCCATCGTTCGCGTTGTGTCAGGATATCAAATTCTTTTTTCAAACGAAATATTTTGGTAGAAACTAAATAACTCAAATATTCTTTGGACCGATCCCGAAGATTGGGCATTTCAAGATAATCACTCAATGCAAAATATCCATCAAATTTCATCAATGGATTGAAATTCATGAATATTGCTGAAAAAAAACACACCACAATGACCTTAAATGCCAGCATATTGATCATTGCCCCTTGTTGGGTCAAAATCCATATATAAACCGCAATGCTTCCTACCAGAAATTCAATAAAACAACCAGCAAAGGTTACGTACATGCGATGATTTTTATTTTCAAACAGCCAGGCATCATTGACATTGGCGTACATGCAGGGATTGAAAAACATGAATAAAAAACCAATTTCATGGCATTCTCCGCCAAATCGACGACATGTCAGTCCATGACCCAACTCATGAATGGCGATCACACTCATTACTGTTGCCCAAAGTATGAACAATTGCAAAACAGATTGACTGGAAAAATCAAAAATATGCCCCATGCCAATCTTGAAAGCTTCATAATTTTGAAATAAGACGATGACAGCAGAAAGCATGAATACGTTCATCAGCATAATACAAGGCCTGGCCCAAAACCATTTGATACTGGGCATCACCTTATCAAATACAAGATTCGGATCAATTAGGGGGACACGAAAATATAACAGGGATCCTTTGGCCTGACGAATCTTACTTTTTCGTTGGGCCTTAAGTTGTTCATACAAAAAGGTATTTCGCTCGGATAAATCTTTTTCCAGTAAATCGTTTTCTCGAATCGAAGCAATAAATGTTTCAATATCCTCTTCTGTTAGATTATCATAGAAACGTCTGTTATATAATTTAGCGATTTCATCTGCAGTATTCTTTCCATTGAGTTGAATTAATACAAAATATTCTTCTTCTTCAAACCTGAAATACTTTTTTTTTACAGGATCTTTGACAATGGCTATGTAAGATTTTTGTTGCGCAATACTTTGCTTTTTAACGACAAGATCGGAACGTAAAGGTGGTATAAAATCACTCATAAGGTTTTTTTTATTCCTTGTATGTATTTGAAAACTTCAATCTATATTCGGTAACAATGCGATCACACAAAGGCTTAAAATAGATTTCAAAAGGTGTTTTTTTACCCGTAATAATTTTTGCTTTACCTGTCATGCCAAAACGTATTATGGGGATTTCATTTATTGCGTCTGCAAGAATCCATGCTTTGTACCCTTCTGGTTCGTCCTCAGTTTCCGGCTTAATCATTGTCCAGGATACAGATTGCACCCGGCCTTCAATTAATAAATCAGGAAACGCATGTAAAGTAATATAAGCAACATTGTCAGGCTTAACCTTGAGCACATCAGGTTCCAAAAGGATGACTTCAATAATCTTTTGATCCTTCACAGCCAATTCAGTGAGCACCTCACCTTTCATGACCTGTTTATTAAATAGCGCATCATTTTTGGGTGTTAATATTCGGCCATCAACCTGCGGAGAAATGTTAGTGAATGAAAGCTGTTTATTGATTGTTTGAAGTTGATTGTTGAGCTTTTCAATCTCGAGATTTTTTAAATGAACTTCATAAGGAATGCCTTCACTTTGCAACTTGCGTAATTCACCTGATTTAATATTAATATCCTTGATCAATCGTTGTTGGTCAAGGAGCAGTATGCTGGGATCCAGACGAATAATTGTTTGATCGTGTGTTACCAGATCGCCTTCATGAAAATCAACTGATTGCACAACGCCATCTGTCATGGCAGTTATTTTCATGACTTGCCTGGGGATAACCTCTACAATGGCAATCACTCGCTCAGTCATGTGGATGGTATTTATCAAAATGAGAATAATTGTTAATACAAGCAAAATGACAGTTGTTTTTTTCCAGGAACGTTGTGTCCCGGTAACAGTTGATTTAAGTTTACCGGTCAATGAATGGGATGGCAAACTTTTGTATAATTGTGCATTTCTAATAGCAACTGTAGCCTGATTTACGACAATATTGATCACTTCATTGGACTCTTTGGCAACCAGTGAATTGTATGCACCTTCCATACTGATCACTGCCAGTTGTCCTTCAGCATCTGCCATTATCATGACAGACATGCTTTTCAATTCAAATGTATTGAGATACTCAAGAATGATCTGAGGCGTATTTTTGGGTGGGGCATCGGATTGATAATTAACAATATGAACAGGTTTGCCACTATCCAGCACATAGTTCATAATGGCTTTGATCTGTTTATTTTGTGGCTCTGTCATATCCGGTTCGGCAATATTGGTTTCTGCGGCCAGAGTAATTTTATTGTGAAAGTCGAGTAAACCAATGACAGCACGTTTGTAGTATATAACCTGAGAGCCGAGATTGACAATTGCCAGTAAAACCCGATCCAGGTCCAAAGTTGATGCTATCTCCTGGCTGATTGTCAGAAGCGTTTTAAGCTCCTTGATTTTTCGTTCACTTTGAAACAGTTGCGCATTTTTTATTGCAATCGCGCCACTCATGGCTAAAAGTTCAAGCATTTCAACATCCTGTTGATTGAACTGGCCAATGGGCGTTTTTTTGTTAATTAACGAAACAGCGCCGACACATTCTTTATTGACCAGAAGCGGCACGCACAGCATGGATTTGGTTTTAAAATTAACTTTTTCATCCACCTTGTCAAAAAAGCGATCATCCATGCTGGTGTCAAAAACAACTGTTTTTTGTTTATTTTCAATCACCCATCCAACAATACCGGTTCCTGATTTTAGTTTTAGGCCAAGCACCTTGTCTTTAACCGGTCCCACCGCCACATGGCAGATAGCCATGCCTGTCTGCTTATCTTTGATCCAGAATGATCCGGCTTCAGCATTAGTGACATGAGCTATTTTATCAAGGATGGTTTGCATTAACATGTCCACATCGAGGGTTGCACTGAACTGACGAGATATTTCCATTGCCAGTTCCAGACGATGAAGTTTTTGTTTGAGCTGTTGGATTTCCAAAGCTGGTGGAATTCGTTGCACAGGCTTTTTAGCTGCTGAACCGGAATGACTGTCAGGCAATGCTTTTGGGGTAGTCAAAGGTTTTGGTGGCACAAGAGGCTGTGTACTTTGCGAGGCGGCATCCTGCACGCCTGTATTTTGCGGCTGATGTGCATCAGAATTATTGGAAAATGTCATATTTTTTGTTTCCTATTGCAAAATCCAAATTTGCCAGCGAAGAAAGATATTCAGCCAGGGCTGAAATATAATCTTTTCGTGTGGATGTTAACAAATCTTGCGCATCAAGAACATCTTTGGCTGTGCCCAATCGTTCGCGATATCGAATGATATTGACACGAAAATTTTCTTCACCCTGCGCCAGCGCTTGCTGTAAAACTTTGAGTTTTTTGTCTGCCTCCTGAACAGATAACCAGGATTCCTGAATTTCCAACATCAGTTGGTCTTCAATTTTTTGGATGATCAGTTTGTTTTTTCTAATTGTCGCTCTGGCAGCAGCAACAGATTCATTGGTTTTTCCCCATTCCCAGAGAGTCCATGATGCTGACAGGCGAGCGCTGAGATCCTCGGTGGCATTATGCATATCCATATGGCGATCCGATTGAGACCATGACACATTAGCCGATACTGTTGGATAGTAATCAGCCTGCTGAACAATGAGCGAGTTCTTACTTTTTTCAAGTTCGATATGCGCTTGAAGTAAGTCTGGCCGGTACTTTCGTGATTCATTCATTGCATTTTCATAGGTCCAGTTATTGGCAGTCCAGGCAAGTTTGTCATTATACTGAATTGGAGTGTTAACATCCCGATGCATAAGGACATTGAGCGTAGCTACAGCACGTGCAAGATTGTTTTCAGCCACAATTCTGGCCTGTACACCACGTGCAACCCGAACTTGTGCTTCAAGAACATCTGTTCGCCAGATCCAGCCTTCCTTAAAAAAATGTTCGGCATTTGAGGCATGTTGTTTCAGTCTTTTAAGAGATTCAATGGTTTCATCAAGTAAGTCCTGTGTTTTGAGCAAATTATACCAGGCTCTTTTCACCTGATATGTAATGGATTGATATTGTCGAATTAACTGAAGTGCAGCATGACGTGTTTGTAAATGGGCAATTTTCCAGTTGATATAATTTCGCCTGCCATTGAACATCGTCTGATTAATAGATGCAGATGCTGCAAACAAATCTGAATTATCATCATATACTTCTTTGCCAGACCATGAAACTGAAATATCTGGTAACATATCTTTAAATATAGATTTTTCCTGATGTTGCAGGGCAATCAGGCTTTCTCGATAGGTCAACAATTCAGGATTATCCCGATGTGCTATTTTGATACAAATTGAGAGACTGAGATTTGTTTGGTCCTCTGCATGTACATTGACGGCTGATATCATTAAATAAATACATATCAGAATTTTGAAAATTTTCATAAATAATCCTATCATATCAAGTAATTATCATTGGGCGCATTTCAAAAAAAGGGGGTATTTTTTTAGCCCTGAAAGGACTGCATATATCAGCCCTGGGTAATACATTACAATGATTTGAGATTTGAAAGGGCGACACATAAGGAATTCTCGGAAAATAAGTTCCCCATTTAATATATTGAATTCCTATTTTTGAACCTGGATTACGCTGAAGAAGATGAATAAGATGAATTAAAAGTGTTTGATTTCATCATATTCATCTTCTTCAGCGTAATCCAGGTTCAAAATGAATAGAATTGACTCTTTCAGAAATGAGGAATTTATTTTCAGAGCATTCCTAAGGAATGCTTTGAAAATAACATACTCATTTCTCTTGAACGTACAAAAAGAATAAGGTCGTGTAGAGACGTAGCATGCTACGTCTCTACAGTACATTTACCTCAAAACGAACAATATCAATAATGGGGAAGTTATTTTCAGAGAATTCCTAAGTAAACGATCATAAATTTTCGTGTATATCGTTGCTGCTGACTGATGTTATAGTCTCCTTAAATAAAATAATCAAGATGTGATACTGTTTTCCTCATCTTCCTTCCAACAACAATCTTGCGGTTGCTAATATCCTTTTTGTATTAGACCTTTTGAATATTTTCAAGAAAAAAAGACTCACAACATAAGGGAACACGAAACATAATGGCGACAATTTTGCTAAATATTATTATTACCAAGCACTTCGTGATTTGACCAGTTACGAAAATATTTGTACCAAACTTTATAAATTTATGTTGACGAATGATCTCGCTAACTGCAAACTAGGTAACAGCCACACCCCGAACCTTAGGAAGGCTCTGAAAATAATACAATAAATATATTGACCTGAATAATCCTGATAATGTATAAACATTTTAATTCATAAGGAACCTCTATTTTATAGCTTTCCTTATATCAAGAAAATCTTAACTTTAAATAAACAAAAGGAGCATTGTCATCCATGTTAAAAAAGAGAAATTTTAGTTTAATCATTGTGGGACTTGGCTTACTTGCCCTGACAACCCTTGCAACATCAACAGAAATAAAATTTCAAACCTTTTCTGAAAAAGAAGTTGCAGCAATGAAGGAAACAAAAGCGATTATTCATACCCAGTTTGGCGATATTGACATTTCTTTTTATCCTGAAGTAGCACCCAATCATGTTAATAATTTTGTTAGTCTGGCCAAATCCGGTTTCTATAATGGCACAACGTTTCATAGAGTTATCCCGGGTTTTATGATTCAGGGAGGTGATCCAAACTCAAAAAGTAACGATCGGACCAGTCATGGAACCGGCGGTCCAGGCTATTCTTTGAAAGCAGAATTCAATTCATATCCGCATCGCAGGGGGATACTTTCCATGGCCAGATCGCAACATCCTGATAGTGCGGGTTCTCAATTCTTTATTTGCGTTGCTGATGCGCGCTTTCTTGACAAACAATATACAGTTTTTGGAAAGGTTGATAAAGGAATGGAAGTTGTGGATACTATTGTTTCACAAAAGCGAGACAGAAAAGATAACCCAATTGCACGTGTTGAAATGACAGTTAAAATTATTGATCCACTACCAAAGGATAATAAAACTGACCTGCCTCAAAAGAAATAATCTTTGAATATACTTAGGAATTCTCGGAAAATAAGTTCCCCATTTAATATATTGAATTCCTATTTTTGAACCTGGATTACGCTGAAGAAAATGAATAGAATTGACTCTTTCAGAAATGAGAAACCTATTATTTAAGTATTCCTTATTTTTTTCACGTTTCCAATTTCCGATTAATGAAAGGAGTTACATGATGAAAAATTTTTTATGCAAAGGATTTCTTATTATGGGATGGATCGTGCTGATTGGTTTTATTTCAACAATTCATTCGACTGCATTCGCATCTAATCAAAGTAACGATTCAAAAGCCTGTCCCCCGGGTGATATTAACAATGATTGTAAAGTCGGTCTGGAAGAAGCGATCATTGCTTTAAAAGTTCTGGCGGGTTTTACAAATAATTCATATGCGGTTGAAAAAAATAGTGATAAATCAGAAACCCAATTATCAGACAATTATATCGACCTTTCCAGTATTATCCAAATAATTGAAAGTATTAATTTTTCTGAACAAGATTTTGCACCATTTGCCAAATCAATGATCAACACCATGGTGATTTCCTGCGGTCAACCTGTAATCAATAATTTTTATCCATTTGATGCCAGTTTTCAGTTCAGTGGGGCGGAGGAATGTTTTGGGCTTACAGGTACAATTCAGTTACAATCTAACATCTTTGACACGAAGGCCTATTTAACCTTTGATCAGTTTACTTTTAAAAGTTTGGCAGTAGATGGAAATGCGATTGCATCCATTTCACCACAAGATTATGGCTACATGGCAACAATTTCATCAGAATCCTTTACCATAGCCGGACATGAACTGTCTGGATATCTATTTGCTATCCACAGTGAACAAAGCGGCAGGGAATTGCTCGTAGGCATGAAAGGAACTGATACATTTACTTTTGGCGAAACTAAAATCCAATTGGATGGAGATTTGAGTTATTCTCATAAAGGTGGCGCAAATGGAACTGCAAAAGCGATTATTGACAATAAAATTATTCTAATTTCATTTGATAATCTGGTAATGGATCTAAAAAGACTTGTTCCTGTCTCTGGCGTGATGAAAATAAATGGGACAGCTATTGATTTTGGAAAAAATTAGGGATTTTTATGGAAATCTCAATAATATTTGCATGTGTCCTGAAAAATAAGGTCGTGTAGAGACGTAGTATTGTGATGTCACTACACGACCTTATTGTTTTGTACGTTCATGAAAAATGCGCATGTTATTTTCAGAGATTTACTAAGGAATTCTCTGAAAATAACTTCCCCATTATTGATATTGTTCGTTTTGAGGTAATTGTACTGTAGAGACGTAGCATGCTACGTCTCTACACGACCTTATTTATTTTGTACGATCAAAAAAAATGAGTATGTTATTTTCAGAGGATTCCTAAGGAATACTTAAATAATAAGTTCCTCATTTCTGAAAGAGTCAATTCTATTCATTTTGAACCTGGATTACGCTGAAGAAGATGAATAAGTAAGCGGTCATAAATTTTCGGGTATATAGAAGTATTCGCCGAGTAGGTATATAAAAGACAATAATCGTCAAATTAAAATGAACGATTTCGGCAATTGCAAGAACAGCGTAGGGCTAAAGCCCAACGCTGAATGGAAAAAGGACGCTAAAGCGCCCTCATACAAAATAGGTACTGAATTGGTAGCAGATATTC